>ENA-UOTW01000063-UOTW01000063.1-synthetic-metagenome-genome-assembly--contig:-NODE-63-length-23560-cov-1.994427_pt1 | contig 23560 bp, 19 predicted proteins | sample MGYA00238141_ERZ746978 | MGnify/ENA primary metagenome ERZ746978 (study PRJEB28755, sample SAMN02352454) | synthetic metagenome | study: EMG produced TPA metagenomics assembly of the Artificial... | reverse complement strand
AGACGGCAAAGGATATCAATGCACTCATACCGGAAAATCAGAATGCACCCTTTAACATGTATGATTTAATTGATACCTTAGTAGATGATGGATCGTTTTTTGAAATAAAGAAGTTATTTGCACAAGAGCTGATCACCGGTTTAGCCCATCTTAATGGCAAACCAGTAGGCATTATTGCCAATCAACCGCGTGTCAAAGGTGGCGTTTTATTTGTCGATTCAGCAGATAAAGCGGCTCGCTTTGTGACCCTGTGCGATGCATTCCATATACCTCTTCTGTTCCTTGCAGATGTGCCAGGCTTTATGATCGGAACAGCGGTTGAGCGGGCTGGCATTATTCGTCATGGAGCTAAAATGATTTCGGCAATGGCAGAAGCTACTGTACCTAAGATATCCGTAATTGTAAGAAAAGCATACGGGGCAGGTCTATATGCAATGGCTAGCTCTGCATTTGAACCGGATGCGACCCTCGCATTACCTCATGCTCAAATTGCGGTGATGGGGCCAGAGGCGGCTGTGAATGCCGTATATAGCAATAAGATTCAAGCAATGGATGATCCACAGGAGCGACAGGCGTTTATTATGGAAAAGCGTCAAGAAGATATTGACATTTACTTGCTTGCTTCAGAATTGATTGTGGATGCCATTATTGAACCATCTCAGCTAAGAAATGAGTTAATCTGGCGGTTTGATGCTTACCAAAGTAAACAGCAAACCTTTACCAATCGTAAACATCCGGTTTATCCAGTGTAAAAAAAGGGACTCCGTGGTAAGGAGTCCCTTTCTAGCGTTGGTTATATAACGACGGGAGTTAATCCTTAAATAAATCTCCAATTCCGTTAATCATCCCGCCGATGCCGGACTTTCCCATGTTAGCTGCAATTTTACCTGCCAATCCGGCGATAGTCATAGTTTGTAGCCAAATTTTACCTGGGCCACGCAAGGTTGTTAAAAATAAACCTTCTCCGCCAAAAATGATATTTTTAATGCCTTTTACACGTTCGATACTCATATCTACAGAGGATTCGTAGGCTGCAACATGGGCTGTGTCCACCTTTATGACTTCCCCATGCTGTAGATTCATCTCAGCTACTTCACCGTCTATCTCTAAAAAGACCATTCCGCGACCGCTTAGACGCTGCATGATGAAGCCTTCGCCACCAAAAAAGCCTGTGCCTAATTTCTTTTGAAAATGAATGGAGACATCAATGTTTTCTGTTCCTACCAAAAAGGCATGCTTTTGGGCGATAATCTCGTTTCCAGGATGAATGGTTACGGGAATTATTTTGCCGGGAGCTGCAGGTGCAAAGGCAATCATTCCTGGCGTATGTAAGGCTTCAAAAAATGTGAATGTTAATGATTCTCCAGAGAAGGCGCGTCCAAGAGATTTGAGCATGCCACCCTTAAAGCTGGTGTCCATTTTTATATTTTCGCTCATCCAAATCATAGAACCCGATTCAGTAAACAATCGCTCACCGGGTTGCAGGTTGAATTGGAGAGCCTGCATGGTAGAACCCATAATATGATATTCCATACGTTACCCACCTTTAGTTGATTTCAACGGGATTATAAGGTAGTTTTCAGAAACATTCCACAAAAATTTTATGGAAGGCATTTTCCGTCCCGCGAATATTTGTTATGCTGATGATGTCTAACTTCTTTGATAAAGGTTGGGAGTATTATGAATATCGCAATCATTGGTGGCGGGTCTGTAGGATTATTGTTGGCTGCCAGATTGTGTCTAGCAGGTTCACAGGTGCAGGTAATCACACGTACGCGACAGCAAGCGGATGAACTAACAAAGCACGGTCTACTATTGCACTCTTTACAAGGCGAACAGAAACGAATTCACATACAAGCCGTCTCGATGGAGGGTGACCTTCCGAAAGCTGATCTCTATGTGTTAGCGGTCAAACAGACAAGTCTTACTGAAGTATTGCCTGTTTTACGTAAAATTGATCCAAGTGCACGCGTCCTTGCTGTGCAAAACGGTATGGGTCACGACGATCATCTGAAGGAGGTGCTAGCTCTTAACCAGATTTATTTTGGTGTTCATACGGAAGGGGCTCGACGACACTCTTACACGGAGGTAGAGCATACGGGTAAGGGGACGTGGCAGGTAGGTTCAATAATTGGACAAGAACAAAAGGCTCTTCCCTTAGATCCAGTAATCGAAGCATTCCTGTCTGTGGGAGAGATAGCTGGGCTTGCCATCAAGTATGTTTCTGACATTTATGGGGTGATGTGGCGAAAATTAATGGCGAATGCTGTTATTAATCCACTCACAACTCTATTTGAAATTCCGAACGGTGCGTTGCTCGAATCTACAGAGACGATGGTTCTTATGAAAAGGCTATTCGTAGAGGCAAAAGAAGTCGCATCCTTACACGGGCAAAAAATTGACGAATCAAGTTGGCAGGAAATTGTACAAATTTGCCGAAATACATCCAGAAATTATTCTTCGATGCTACAGGACCTGCTGAACTGTCGTCCATTGGAGATTGAAGCAATCAATGGCTATATTGTAAAGCAAGGAAGAGAGCTTCAAATAGCAACACCACACCAGGAGGCAGTATACAAAGCTACTCTCCTCAAAGCAGGCTTGATGGCCCAAAGGGGATAAGTCCATTGCTCTTTCTCTTTAAAAATTTTTGGGGCGTATTAACAATTTTTCCTTTCGTAGCTTTCATAATCACGTTCTTCACAGTATTTTTTTGGAAAAAACAGCAAAAAAAAGCTTTTGCTTGGTCTGTGAATATTACGAATATTTTTTTAGTTGTTTCGGTCGCTCAGATCTATAAAGGGTTATGGCCTGAAGCGGTTTCTGCTAGGATACTAATTCTATTGTTTCTTCTTGGCTTGGCAGGAATGCTGTTCTATCTACAAATGAAGGTGCGCGGAAGGGTGTCGTGGAAGAAAATAGGTTCTGCTACCTGGCGAATCTCCTTTATTTTGTTCATGTTTACCTATTTCTGTCTTTTTTCAACCGGCATCTATAAAACGATGCAGGCCGCGCATGTTGGTTTGTCTATCATGTAACGAAGGTTGGTGCATAGGATGACGTTACCCATAGAGCTAATTGGAAACAAAATTAGGGCTGTTCGTAAGGAAAAAGGATATACCTTGGAAGTTATGGCCTCAAAAACTGGTTTAAGCAAAGGCTTATTAAGTCAAGTAGAAAGAGGAATCTCTCAACCATCTTTGGAATCTTTATGGCGTATTACGAAAGCGCTTGAAGCGCCGCTCATTCACTTTTTTGAGGATGTGGAGCAAAGTCATATTCACGTGGTACGTAAGGATAAGCGCAGACTTATGGTGTTTCCTGATTCCACTGGTACGTATTCGTTGTTATCAGGAGGCGGTGCTTCTAAGCTCGCTGTCATGGAGGTGCGGCTACAGCCTGGAGAGCAGGCGAAGGATGTCTTTGTCTCTCATGAGGGAGAAGAGTGTCTAGTCGTAATCGAAGGTCAGTTGCAGGTCAAATTGACAGAGGATGAGTATCAATTAGAAACAGGTGACAGCATCTATTTTGACAAGGCACAATTGCATACGGTTGCAAACGTGAGTGATGCGCTTACCGTTGCTATTTGGTCTGTCTCTTCGCCTCGGTTTTAAAAATGGATGATAAAAAATAAACTTGCAGGACACTTCACGGGAGGGGTCCTGTTTTTCGTGCTTGCTCGCCGTGTTATAATTTATAATAACAATTTGAAAGGGCGAAAGTAGGAGACGAATGAAAACTACAAAATGTTATGTACCAACAACAAATTCATTTCAAAACGATTTTCTAAAGGAAAGCCCCAAAGCTCTCTCCTTTTTTACATATGCTCCCTATGATCCTCAATCGTATGTTACTCGTATGCAGTATGTGTCTAAAAAACGCTATCCGCATCGCAATCTCTTGGCAGATGCTCTTTATGCCTATAACAAGGAAATTGGAAATCATGAGGTAGCTTTGCAAATGATAGAGAAGCTTCGTGAACCCAATTCCTTAGTCGTGGTAGCAGGACAACAAGCGGGGCTGCTTACTGGGCCTCTTTATACCATTTATAAAGCAATTGATGTGATTCAATTAGCGAAGCAGACGTCAGCGCAATTAGGGGTATCAGTGATCCCGGTGTTCTGGATTGCTGGAGAAGACCATGATTGGGAAGAAATCAATCATTTTTACCAACTGACGCAGAAGAAGGAGCTTCGCAAAGTAAAAGTAAAGGCAAAACATATCAAGAAGCACTCCGCTACAGATATGAGAGTGGAACAAGCAGATATGCTGCGAGTCATTGAGGATTTCTTTGCAGAAGAGGCTGAGACAGACTATAGCGAGACAATCCGATGTTGGTTAGAAGAGACCGCGCAACGCTCGCATACCTTAGTGGACTGGTTTGTGCAATTGATGGCGAGGCTGTTTGGTGCACATGGATTGGTATTCATCGAATCCTCCTTACCTACTGTCCGTCAGCTTGAGCAGCCTGTTTTTGAACAAATCATTCGAGAGAATAAGGAATTGAATGAGACATTGCTACAAGCGCAGGCAGACCTGAAAGAGTACGGATATCCTGAACAGCTGGACATTTCACCACAGCAGGCGAATTTCTTTTTCTATGAACAAAAGGAGCGCTTGTTAATGGAGCGGGTCGAAGGAGGTTTTCAGAGCAAGGATGGAGGCAAGGTTTATACACAAGCAGAATTGCTGGCTATTTTACACGTCTCCCCAGAACGCTTTAGCGCCAATGTAGTGACACGTCCCTTGATGCAGGAGCATTTACTGCCGACCTTGGCTTTTGTCGGGGGACCTGGGGAAGTGGCCTACTGGGCATACTTTAAAGAATACTTTGCTGCTTTTGGCTATGAGCTACCGATTGTCTTGAGACGAACTTCGATCACGTTGATGAAGGGTACTCTAGAGAAAATCAGAGAACAAAAGCAGATTAGCTATGAGACGCTACTGAGTGGATTTGCGGATTGGAAAGAGAAGTGGCTACAATCACTGGATGATCACGGGTTTGCTCAGCGCTTTGAGCAGAAGAAACAAGAACTTGAAATGCGCTATCGTGAGCTGCTACAAGATGTAATCGCATATGATCAGGGTTTAGCTCAATTGGCACAAAAAAATGTAGAACGACTGGTGCAGGATGTTACTTTTATGCAAAACCGCACGGAAGAAGCCGTTCTTCGAAAACATCAAGTGGAAGTGGAGCGGGTTGTGCGTCTGGAGCAATCTATCGTACCGCTGGATAGCTGGCAGGAGCGGGTATATCCTATTTTTACGTACCTGAATCGTTTTGGCCCAGATTTAGTGGATCGATTGCTGAATACGGACTTCGAGCGTGATGGCTCCCATCAAGTTGTCTATATATAAATATGATCTATGAAATAGAAAAAAACAGCGTTCTAGCAAATAGAGCGCTGTTTTTGTTATAAAAAAGGATATCCTAGATTCTGCGCTTGCAAACAAGGTAGGCTGTGTTGTAGAATCACCCCAAATCTATCGCTTGTCCGGGAGGTAAGTATGAAAATAGTATTGCATCAAATTTCAAATAAAGTAGGATTGCGTGAAACCCAATTAGCAGAGGCGATTCATAATGGAGATGTCACAGGTGAAGTCCCTGAACAAAACCCATATTCAAAACTAGCCTGGGTTGATCTGTTATCGTTACAGAATTATATGGAGTGGTTATACGAGCAAGATAAGATAACGGAGCAGAAATTTTTAAAAGGCGTTCGTCATATTGAACGAATGAAGCAGAAGCTATTAAAGTGACCTCCAAACGAAATGGATAGGCTGTGCGAACCTATCGTATATTACATCATACACTGCCAATATAACCTGCAAAAGAGGTGTAACTGACAGTGCAGAAGAAACGAATCGGAATTTTAACGTATAGAAATGGTAAACGCTTTGGCGAACCGTTATTTTTTCGTCATTTGCTAACAGAGGGAGAAAAGCTTGGGGCGACTGTGTTTTTGTTTTCCCCAAATGATGTATTTGAATCAAAACGCCAAATTAGAGGATTCATTCCTGGGCCTGATAAGACATGGAAAAGTAAAATGTTTGATTGGCCTGATATCGTAATCGATCGCTATCGATATTATCCGAAACCTCAGCATAAGGACTACCTTGCTTTCCGCAAGCGTCCGTTGTTTACCTATGCCAATAGTCGGTTTAGTTCCAAATGGAATGTATATCAGGTGTTAAATCAACAGCCATCTATGCAGCCATGGTTACCGGAGACGTTTGCCTATGATAGGGAAGTATTGAGCAATATGCTGCAAAAGTACCCGCTGCTTTATGTAAAGCCAGCTCAGGGAACGGCGGGTCGCAGTATCCTGCGTATCAAAAAGACCTCTTCGGGTTATGATCTATTGGGAAGAGGGCTACATTTAAATAAGGTGAGTCACAAGGTAAAGACTCGGGCTGAACTTCATCAGTATGTAAAGGAATGGGTAAAAACGGAGAGACTGGGCGAAGAGATTTTTCTTATTCAACAAGGCCTGCAGCTTGACTTGATACCAGATCGAACCGTTGACACACGCATTCTTATTCAAAAGACGGGATCGGGAGAGTGGGAAGTAACAGGTCTTGGTATGCGCATAGGCGGAGTCAAGAGCTCTACCTCAAATCTACATGGAGGAGGGCTAGCAAAAGATGCGCGAAAAGTGCTTACAGACTGTTTTGGTGAATCTGCGGCAACCAAAATTATACGTAATTGTTACTCGCTCGCTCATCAAACAGCAAAAGCGGTGGAATCCTACTATGGACGCATGATTGAATTGGGATTAGATGTAGGAATTGACGTATCAGGTCGACCTTATTTAATCGAAATTAATCCGAAGCCTGGACGCGACATTTTTCGAAAATTGAAACGTAACAAGGTCTATCAAAAGGCAGTCATGCGTCCTATTCAATATGCACTGTATTTACTAAAACAACAATAAATTTCCGAGCCTGGATCATACAGTATGGTGAACTGCACAAAAATTCAGCATAAAAGGGTGATGTAATTCCTACCTATGTGGTATGATATAAAAGAAGACGGGTTCACATTTACAGAAGGAGGGTTTTTAGCAAATGACAATGGTTCAAGAAAGCATCGTAAAAGACATCGCCCTAGCACCTAACGGCCATTTAAAGATTGATTGGGTAAAGGAACATATGCCGGTGTTAAACCGAATTAGAGAACGCTTCGAACAGGAAAAACCATTCGCTGGTAAAAAAGTAGCAATCTCCCTTCATTTGGAAGCAAAAACAGCTTATCTGGCAAAAGTGATTCAAGCAGGTGGTGCTGAAGTTACGATTACCGGATCTAATCCTTTGTCAACACAAGATGATGTATGTGCCGCTTTGGTGGAAGATGGTATTCGCGTATTTGCTAAATACAATCCATCCGAAGAAGAGTATAAAGAACTTCTCATTAAAACGCTGGAAACTCGTCCTGATTTTCTAATTGACGACGGTGGGGACCTTGTAACACTTTTACATGGAGAGCGCCGTGATCTATTAGAGAATGTAAAAGGTGGAGCGGAAGAAACCACTACTGGTATTCTACGCTTGCGTGCTCTTGAAAAAGAAGAGAAGCTTGAATTCCCGATGGTAGCTGTTAACGATGCCTATTGCAAGTATCTGTTTGACAATCGTTATGGTACAGGTCAATCCGTATTTGACGGAATCAACCGTACAACAAACCTAGTTGTTGCTGGTAAAACTGTAGTGGTTGCGGGCTATGGCTGGTGCTGTAAGCGCGTAGCTATGCGCGCAAAAGGTTTGGGTGCAAAGGTTATCGTGACAGAAATTGACGCAATTAAAGCTGTAGAAGCATACATGGACGGCTTTGAAGTAATGTCCATGGATGAGGCAGCTAAGCTTGGTGATTACTTCGTTACAGTAACGGGTAATCGCGACATTATCCGCAAAGCTCACTTTGAAAGCATGAAGGATGGAGCTATTTTATCTAATGCTGGCCACTTTGATGTCGAAGTAAATAAAGTAGAGCTGAACGATATATCGACAAGCAAACGTGTTGTTCGTAAAGATATCGAAGAATTTGTCCTGCAAGATGGTCGTAAAATCTATCTGTTAGCGGAAGGTCGTCTTGTGAACCTAGCTGCAGGTGATGGACATCCTGCTGAAATTATGGATATGACCTTTGCTTTGCAGGCAGTAGGACTTGAGTATGTTAGCAAGAACTATGAGGCAATCGGTAAAAAGGTATTAAACGTACCATATGAGCTAGATGAAACAGTGGCTCGCTATAAATTGGAAGCGCTTGGAAAGAATATCGACAAATTGACGCCAGAGCAAAAATAACACTTAGAAAGCTGGGTCGAATAGGTAAGAAATTCGCTGGGATATGGCATCAAAAAATGAAGAAAAAAACCTGCTGACAAACGGCAGGTTTTTTTTCTATAATAAGGAGAGGCAAGAAGTGGGGAAAAGTGGGGGAGAGTGGTATCTCTCGGAAGGAAAGTGGGGAAGTTGGAATGTTCATGGGTGAGTATCAGCATAACATCGATGACAAGAACCGTCTGACAATCCCGGTTAAATTCCGTGATATGCTGGGCTCGTCCTTTGTTGTAACCCGCGGCCTTGATCGTTGTTTATTCGTCTACCCGATGGAAGAGTGGAAGGCGTTAACAGAAAAACTTAAATCTCTGCCATTTACCAAAGCTGACGCTCGGGCGTTTACCCGTTTTTTCTTTTCTGGTGCTACTGAATGTGAGTGGGACAAGCAGGGAAGGGTAAACATACCACCTCATTTGCGAGAACACGGCCGTTTACAGAAAGAATGTGTTATTATTGGCGTGCAGAATCGCATGGAAATTTGGGGCAAGACAGAATGGGATGCGTATTCTTTGGAACAAGAGCAATCTTTTGGCGAGATTGCTGAAAAGCTCGTTGATTTTAATTTGTAGACTCGGGAGTGACGTTATTTTGTTTCACCATGTAACCGTACTATTACAGGAAGCCGTAGAAGGATTACATATTCGTCCTGATGGAATATATGTGGATTGCACCTTAGGTGGAGCAGGACACAGTACTTTAATTGCTTCAAAGCTAGGTGATCAGGGTAGATTAATTGCCATTGATCAAGATGATGTAGCACTTGCAAACGCCAAGGAAAAACTACAGGCGTATCAAGATAAAGTGACTTTGGTGAAAAGTAACTTCCGCTATCTCAAGGATGTTGTGCAAGATTTAGGTCTTGATGGCGTAGATGGCGTTTTGTTTGATCTAGGTGTATCTTCTCCTCAGTTAGATGTAGAAGAACGTGGGTTTAGCTACAATGGTGACGCCCCGCTGGATATGCGCATGGATCAGCAAGCCGACCTATCTGCTTATGACATCGTAAATGAGTGGGAGGAAGCTGCGCTATCCAAAATCATTTTTGAGTATGGCGAAGAGAAGTTTGCCCGGAAGATTGCCCGGCAAATCATCCTGCATCGTGAAAAAGCGCCGATTGAAACAACAGGACAGCTGGTAGAGATTATTAAGGAAGCTATTCCAGCTCCAGCTCGGCGTACAGGACCTCATCCGGCGAAGAGAACCTTTCAAGCCATTCGCATTGCCGTAAACGATGAATTACATGTGTTTAAGACGGCGGTTTCAGATGCTATTGACATTTTGCGTCCGGGTGGCAGAGTGAGTGTTATTACTTTCCATTCCTTAGAGGATCGGATTTGTAAGCATGCTTATTTAGAAAAAGCGCAAGGCTGTACATGCCCGCCTGGGTTCCCGCAATGTGTATGCGGTAATGAACCGATTGTTAAGATTATCACCAGAAAGCCATTGCTACCGTCTGAAGAGGAGGTTGCGGATAACCCACGTGCCAGATCGGCTAAATTGCGTATTGCTGAGAAGAAATAACACATTAGTATAAATGAACACCGAAGAAGGAAGCCAGTTATACTTAGTAGGGGGGGACTAAGTTGAGTTATTATTCCCGTGGGAATTTGGCATATGAAGTAAATAGACGTTCTCCATCTCCGAAAAAGATGAAGCGTACTGTTAAAATCAGACCCGGGGTACCCACAAGTGAAAAGTTGATGTATTTGTTGCTCATCTTTGCTTTAGTCATTGCTACAAGCATTATAGGCTTCCGTTATAATCAGATTTCGCAAAATAACTATCAGATTCAGGTATTGACAAGAGAGATCGCCAAAATCAAGGGCGAGAATGAATCGATGCAGTTAAAAGTGGATGAAATGAGCAATCCCAAGCGTATTAGTATTGAGGCGGAAAAAATGGGAATGGTCCTTGATATGAAATCAGTCCGCAATATGGGTGGCATTTCTATGGAAGAAAGTAAGGATAACAAAAAAGACGAAAAAACCAAACAAACCGAAAAAGTCCAATAATGTTACTCGCGCAATAAGGAGTAGCATTTTCTTTTTTGTCAGAGAGGAAGAGGGAGAGGCTCGTGACAACAAAAAAGCGAATGAACAAGCGAATTTTACTTGTGGGAATGGGAGTTTTTCTTGGTTTTATGCTTTTGACACTACGCCTGTGGTGGGTACAGGTGGTAAACGCTAGCTGGATTATGGATCAAGGTAAGGGGCAGTGGAATCGTGACATGACCTTAAATCCGAAACGCGGGAGCATTCTAGATCGAAATGGGGAAGTTCTTGCTTTTGAAGGACGGGCCTATCTAGTGGAAGCCCAGGTGCGTCCTAAGAAATTGGCAAATGGTCAAAACGACACGGATGATTATGTAAAGGACCCCATGATGACGGCGATGAAATTAGCTACCGTGATAAATGAACCGCAGTCCAAAATTTTGGAACGTCTCACTAAGAATCCGAATGCAATATGGGTTAATTTAGGGCCTGAAGCCTCCAAAATAAGCTTGGAACAAAAGGACAAAATCTTAGCTATGCAATACCCTCTTGATGAAAAGGGGGTTAAATCCAAGCAAAATCAATTACCCGGGATCAAAATCTCAGAAACCACCAAGCGCTTCTACCCAAAGGGGAAATTCGCCGCTCATGTCTTAGGGTTTCTCAATGCTGAAGGAATACCTGTAATGGGGATTGAACGACAATTTAAGAATGAATTAAAGGGTGAAGAAGGCACTCTAAAGATGGTGAAGGATGCGCTAGGCTATCCACTGCCAGATGGGCAAACAGAATTTAAAGCTGCAAAAGATGGTCAAAATATCAAGCTTACCCTTGATGATCAGATACAAACATACGTAGAAGAGGCATTAGATAAAACAGATGCGGCATTTCACCCAAAAGGGATGTCAGTAATTGTATCTGATCCGAATACGGGCGAAATCCTTGCGATGGCCAATCGTCCGCAGCATGACCCTAACAATTACCGTTCTATCGTCAATTATATGAATTTCGGTGTGAGCTATACGTTTGAGCCAGGTTCAACCTTTAAGATTATTACGCTCGCAGCTTCTATTCAAGAGGGTGTGTTTAATTCTAATTGGTCCTTTACATCAGGACATTATAAGGCATGGAAGACTGGAGCGGCTATCTATGATCATAATCGAATTGGATGGGGCACGATTACCTATTTAAATGGTGTGCAACGTTCCAGTAACGTATTATTTGCTATGCTAGGTAACGAAAAGCTGGGACAAGCTAAGCTTGAGCATTATTTTAAAGCCTTTGGTTTTGGGAAAAAGACAAACATTCAGTTACCTGCGGAAGAAGTAGGGAACTTAACTAACGTTGAAAAGTTTAATAAATTTTCACCGCGTGACTTGGCTGTTACTCCGATTGGACAAGGGGTAACGGTAACACCGATCCAGCAGGTCATGTCTGTGGCCGCTATTGCAAATGGTGGTAAATTAATGCAGCCACTCATTGTAAAAGAGCGTATCGATCCACGGACGGGTCAGGTAATCGAGCGGTATCAGCCTAAAGAGGTTGGACGTCCGATCTCAGAGGCAACGGCACGTGAAACGCGTAAGATTTTGCAAACGGTCGTTGATGGCGATATAAAATCAGGAGCGACTGGGCGTAACTTTAAATTGCAGAATTTTAGCGTGGCTGGGAAAACCGGTACAGCACAGAAGTATAACGAACGAGGAAAAATCATTGATAATAAATATATCTTCTCCTTTATTGGATTCGCTCCCGTGGAGAATCCAAGACTGGTTGTTTATATTGTAGTCGATGATCCAGGGGGCGGGGCATCCTATTCAACGGCTAGTAGGGATGTAGTTGCGCCGATGTTCCAAGCGATTATGGAGAAAAGCTTGCAATACTTGCAGGAGAAGCCAGATCGAAGTGCCTTGGCTGCTCAAGCTACTGTGGTAGAGGAAAAACGGCTACAAGAATCCACTGTACCTCAACTTACAGGCATCCCGTTAAAAGAAGCGAAGGAACGGGCGAAGCAGGCTGGTTTTAAGGTAGAAGTGGTTGGCGAGGGAACCAATGTGATTAATCAAATTCCGGCTCCGTATGAAAAAGTAGGCAGTACCACGACCATACTGCTTGCCTCCGATGGCAAAGCCTCAATGAAAATGCCTGATTTTAAGGGGAAATCGTTGCGGGAAGTACTAGAGTATGGCAATTTGCTAAATATTGCAGTAAGCGCTACTGGTAGCGGATATGTAGTGGAACAAAACGTAGAAGCGGGTACAATCCTGACAGGAAAAGAGACGATTCAAGTGAAGCTGTCTCCTACATATGTGTCTGTAGACAAGTAGTTCTAACACTCCTCTTTGGCGAATAGGGTAGGAAAAGACAAACCTTATTGGCAGGGAGGAGTGTTTGCTGTATGCGGGTTTCCAATGTTACCGTGCGTCGGCGCATATTCATCGCACTCGTGGTGGGAATATTCTTGTTTATGGCGATGGTTTCTCGGCTTGGCTACATCCAATTAGTGCAGGGTCAATGGTTGCAGGATGAAGCTAATGACCTATGGAGCCGCAATGTCAAATTTGAAGCAAAACGCGGTAACATCAAAGACCGACATGGTGAGGATTTGGTGAAAAATACAACGGTTCCCTCCGTGATGGCCATACCGGCACAAATAAAAAATCCTGAAGAGACAGCTAAGAAGCTCGCGATTATTTTAGGGCAGTCAGAACAAAAGATACTTACGGAAATAAGCAAACGTTCCCAAATGATTGTACGAGTTCCAGGTGGACGAAAAATAACACAGGAAAAAGCGAAGGAAATACAAGCTCTTGCCCTGCCAGGAGTAAAAGTAGCAGACGATTCAAAGCGTTTCTACCCAAATGGCTCGTTCTTAGCGCAGGTGCTTGGTTTTACTGGAATTGATAATCAAGGTCTAACTGGATTGGAAAAGATGTATGATAAAATATTAACGGGTACGCCAGGGCATGTATCCTTTCCTGCAGATGCGGGTGGGCGGGCTATGCCGGGACACGCGGAGAAGTATGTGTCACCAGTTAATGGCATGGATATGTACCTAACCATTGATAAACAAATTCAGACCTTTATTGAGCGTGAACTAGATCAGGCGATGGTTGCTTATCAGCCAGATGATATTCTGTCGATAGCGATGAATCCAAAAACTGGAGAGATTCTCGGAATGGCTAGCAGACCTACCTATAATCCAGATCGTTATTTAGAGTTTGCACCAGATATTTATAATCGTAATTTACCGATCTGGAAAACATACGAACCAGGTTCTACATTTAAAATCGTTACATTAGCAGCATCCTTAAATGAAAAAGTTGTTGATTTGAAAGAAAGCTTTTTTGATCCAGGTCATATAAATGTAGCTGGGACATTCTTGCGTTGCTGGAAGAGGCAAGGGCATGGTTCAGAAACGATGCTAGAAGTAGTAGAGAACTCCTGTAACCCCGGGTTTGTGGCAATGGGGCAACGTCTTGGTAAAGAAAGGTTGTTTGAATATATCAAAAATTTTGGTTTCGGAAAGAAAACCGGCGTTGATTTAATTGGAGAGTCAAATGGAATCTTGTTTAAATTAAGCCGTGTTGGGCCGGTTGAATTAGGCACGACATCGTTTGGGCAGGGGGTATCAGTAACACCGATTCAGCAGATGGCAGCCGTCTCAGCGGCAATCAACGGCGGTAAGCTAATGAAGCCCTACATTGCCAAAGAGTGGAGGGACAGTGTAACGCACGATATTGTCGCTCGTACAGTACCCTCTCAGGTACGTCAGGTTATTTCCGAGGAAACATCTAAACAGGTGCGTAGCGCATTAGAAAGCGTTGTTTCTCGCGGAACCGGGCATAATGCCTATATTGAAGGCTATCGGGTTGGTGGAAAAACGGGTACTGCCCAAAAATCCGTCAATGGACGTTATGCAGCGAATGAATATATTGTATCATTTATTGGATTTGCTCCTGCAGATGACCCGCAGATTATCGTATACGTAGCTGTTGATAATCCAAAAGCACAAGCATTTGGAGGTACGATCGCAGCCCCTGTTGTCAAAAATGTGTTAGAATCCAGTCTGCCTTACCTTAATATAGAAAAACGCCCTAGCGATATTGAGCGAGAAATTGCTTACGGAGATAAAAAGTATGTAGAGGTGCCTAATTTAATCGGAATGGCCATCAATGAAATTGCAAATTCATACTATACAATGCCATTAGAAGTTTCTGGAAAGGGAACTCATGTGATTAAACAGTCTCCGAAACCAGGAATAAAGGTGGAGGAAGGCTCAAAAATTCGCGTCTACCTTGGTGACAAAACGGCCAATTAGCTATACAATAGATGTTCGTAGAGGGAGATAGCTTTTTATCTCCCCTTCTTATCGCATTTCTACTTTTGAAAAGAAACATCTTTTGTCTATACTAGTTGGAGATTGGGGTGCCATTGTATGTTGTTAAGGGAGTTACTTGCTCCTTTGCTAGTCAGTCACATTAAGGGTGATGACCAGGTTGTTATCACAGGCATAACGGCTGACTCGCGTAATGTTAAGCCCGGGGACTTATTCATCTGTCTGTCTGGTTTTACTGTAGACGGTCATGAATTTGCAGCCCAAGCGGTGGAAAAGGGAGCAATCGCCATTATAGCTGAGCATGAAATCGAGGTGGACAAAACAGTTGTCATCGTACCAGATTCAAGGCGGGCAATGGCATTCTTAGCGGATCGGTTTTTTGGCTCTCCGTCACAGAAGCTAAAACTGATCGGCGTTACAGGAACCAATGGAAAGACGACGACGACACATTTGATTGATAGAATTTTAACCGACCAACAGAAAAAGACGGGCTTGATTGGAACGATCCACATGCGTATTGGAGATCAAATTGAAAAGGTGAAAAATACGACACCAGATATGATTGATCTACAGTCTAGTTTCCGCCGAATGTTGGATATTCATACGGATTATGCCATTATGGAGGTTTCCTCACACGCTCTTGATATGGGACGTGTACATGGCTGTGATTATCATACAGCGATTTTTACGAACATGACGCAGGATCATTTAGATTATCATAAGACATTTGACAACTATCGTCAGGCAAAATCACTGTTATTTGCTCAATTAGGAAATAGCTATGATCAACAATCGCTCAAAACAGCGATTTTAAATGCAGATGATGAGGTATCGAAGTATTTTGCTCATGTAACACCAGCTCGTGTGCTTACATATGGAATCGATCAGCCAGCGGATGTGAGAGCTGTATCTATCCGTGTTACATCTGCTGGAACTAGCTTTACCGTGCAAAGTTTTGCTGGAGTGGCAACAGTAAATATGAAATTAATGGGCAAGTTTAATGTATATAATGCATTAGCAGCCATTGCAGCTACCCTTGTTGAAGGAGTTCCGCTGGCGGCTATTATTAAAAGCTTAGAGGGGATTCCAGGGGTAGACGGGCGTTTTGAACCTGTGTCGCTTGGACAGGATTATGCTGTAATCGTTGACTATTCCCATACGCCGGACAGCTTAGAAAATGCACTGGTAACAGCTAAGGAATTCGTAACAGGGCAACTCATCTGTGTGGCGGGCTGTGGTGGAAATCGAGATCGTACGAAACGTCCAATTATGGCTCAGATCGCAACGAAGTACGCTGATTATAGCGTCTTAACCTCAGATAACCCTCGTTTTGAGGAGCCAGAAGCCATCTTGGCTGATATGGTAGGTGGTATCCAGAACGTCGATCAGAAACGCTTCACGACAATTGTGAATCGACGTGAAGCCATTTTCCACGCTATTTCGCAGGCAAAACCGGGGGACTGTGTCCTCATAGCAGGAAAAGGGCATGAAACCTATCAAGAAAGTAAAGGTGAGATCTTTCCGTTTGATGATCGGGAAGTAGCAAAGGAAGCTATCCATGAACAGAAAAGAAAGTAACAACCATGACTACTCATTAGCTACTATGCAAGAAAGGAGGTAGGGGCATGCCATTTGATAATGTCTTATTTATAACAATCATTGCAGCCTTTCTCATTGCTGTTTTAATTGGTCCGCTGTTTATTCCTATGCTTCGCCGATTAAAGTTTGGTCAAAGCATTCGTGAAGAAGGCCCCCAATCTCACCAGAAAAAAGCGGGAACACCTACTATGGGGGGAACCATCATTGCTATGGCTCTCCTATTAACCGTGTTAAAATTTTCGAAGTGGAACACGGAGTTGTTGTTTTTGATTATTGTTACCTTTGGATACGGACTTATTGGTTTTCTTGATGACTTTATTAAAATTAAAAGAAAACATAATTTGGGTTTAACTGCGAAGCAAAAGTTCTTAGGCCAAATCCTGTTAGCGATTGGTGCTTACTATTTGCTATTGCAGATGAACCATCCAACAACGCTGACCATTCCAGGAACATCGTTAGGAATTGATCTAGGGCTGTTCTATTTCCCTTTCCTTGTTTTTTTACTGGTGGGAAGTACAAACGCCGTTAATCTTACAGATGGCTTGGATGGCTTGTTGGCAGGAACAAGTGCCATTGCTTTTGGAGCATATGCGATTATTGCTTGGAATGCATCGAATATGGATACGGCTATCTTCAGTGCAGCGGTTGTTGGCTCTGTTCTAGGCTTTCTCGTGTTTAATGCTCATCCGGCACGGGTATTTATGGGTGACACTGGCTCGCTTGCCCTAGGGGGGGCGCTGGCCGGGATAGCGATCATGACCAAAACAGAGTTGCTGCTGGCGATTATCGGAATTGTTTTTGTCATTGAAACACTATCCGTTATTATTCAAGTTATATCTTTTAAAACTCGCGGAAAACGCGTTTTCCGTATGAGTCCCTTACACCATCATTTTGAGCTAACTGGCTGGTCTGAATGGCGTGTGGTGGTAACATTTTGGCTTGTAGGCATTCTATTTGCCGGATTAGGTGTTTATTTAGAGGTGATACGTTAACATGGATATGTATAAAGGGAAGCTCGTTGTTGTATTAGGTCTGGCGAAAAGCGGTGTGGCGGTTGCAAAACTGTTACACCGTTTTGGTGCTATTGTCATCGTAAATGATCAAAAAACGCGTGAGGAAGCTACTGGATATGAAGAGCTAGAAGAGTTGGGGGTACAAGTGATTACGGGCGGACATCCGGATGATCTCATCTCCAAGGATGTAGCTTTAGTGGTGAAAAATCCTGGGATTCCTTATGAATCAAAACCAGTTCAGCAGGCATTAGCCATGTCGATACCAGTAATTACAGAAGTAGAGCTGGCCTATCGTTTGTCCAAAGCACCATTAATCGGTATTACTGGATCAAATGGGAAAACGACGACGACTACATTAGTAGGACTTATTTTGCATGCTGCTTCTGTGGATGCTATCGTTGGTGGAAATATTGGCACGGTGTTATGTAGTTTGGCGGAAGAGATGAAGCCGGATCAGTATTTAGTGGCTGAATTAAGTAGCTTTCAATTGATGGGAACCGATACATTCCGTCCTCATATTGCTACGATCTTAAATCTGTATCCAGCCCATCTGGATTATCATCATTCGTTTGAGGAGTATACCAAAGCAAAGTGTAAAATTTTTGCCAATCAGACGGAAGAGGATTATGCAGTTCTGCCATATGATCATGAACCCGTGATGAAGGTTTGCCAAAACATTCGAGCAAAAGTCTTCTATGTAAGTATTAAGCAAGAGGTTCCTTGTGGCGCATTTATCAAGGATGGCATTGTCTACTTTAAAAATGAGGATGGCAAGCTAGACGAGATTATGAAAGCTACAGAAATCTCATTGCCCGGGGAATTTAATCAGGAAAATGCTCTAGCGGCTATCGTGATGAGTAAATTAGCCGGAGCAGACTACGATGCAATGAAGCATGTATTACGCAGTTTTAGCGGTGTTGAACATCGTTTAGAATATGTCGATACGATTGCTGGTGTAAAATATTACAACAATTCAAAAGCTACTAACTCCGAAGCTGCAATTCGTGGGATTGAGGCATTTAAGGAGCCGGTTGTTCTTATTGCTGGTGGACTTGACCGGGGTGTAGATTTTGCTGAGTTAGTTCCACCACTAAAAAACAAAGTAAAAGCAATTATCACTTATGGGCAAACATCTCCCATTTTACAGAAAAGAGCCGAAGAAGCAGGAATTGAACTTCGTTTTGCCGTCGATACTGTTGATAGTGCTGTTAAACAAGCAGCGGCTATCGCGGAAGCGAACGACGTGGTCTTGTTAAGCCCGGCTTGTGCTAGTTGGGATATGTTTCCTTCCTATGAAGTAAGAGGGAGCATGTTTAAGGATAGCGTGCATAAACTTAAAAACAAGCCTATATAAACCTGTCCCTTTGTAAGCTCAGACAAAAATGATAGCAAAGGGACGACGTACGAAAGGATGGCTTGCGATGAGTAAAGTACGTTCTGCCCCTGATTTTGTTATTATTTTTGTCACCCTTTTCCTACTAGGAATCGGGATTGTGATGGTTTATAGTGCCAGTGCAGTATTTGCCCAGCACAAATTCCAAGACCCGTACTTTTTTACCAAGCGGCAGATCATCTTCGCAATATTGGGGATTGTTTCCATGTATGTGATGATGAACATTGACTATTGGGTATGGAAGAAATGGGCCAAGGTTGGATTTTTTATAAGTCTGGCGTTGCTCGTGGTGGTTTTGGTTATTGGTCGAGAGGTTAATGGTTCAAAAAGTTGGCTTGGCTTTGGGTCCTTTGGCATTCAGCCCGGGGAATTTGCTAAATTTGGGGTTGCGGCTTTTTTAGCTAGATGGCTATCGGATAACCAAAAGAATATTATTTACTTTAAAAAAGGATTATTTCCTGCGTTGATAATCCCAGTTGCATGTTTCGGGTTGATTATGTTACAACCTGATTTAGGGACCGGAAGTGTGTTGATGGGGATGGCAATTCTAATGATTTTTGCCTCTGGAGCAAGAATAAGCCATTTTGTCGGGTTAGGGATGATTGGCGTTGTTGGTTTTGTCGGACTAATTCTGTCAGCACCATGTCGAATGGCCCGGATCACTTCCTTTCTTGATCCATGGTCGGACCCTTTAGGTTCGGGCTATCAAATCATTCAGTCATTATATGCAATTGGGCCAGGAGGTCTGTTAGGGCTTGGATTGGGAGAGAGCAGGCAAAAGTTTTCCTACTTACCGGAGCCGTATAATGACTTTATTTTCTCCATTATTTCTGAGGAATTAGGCTTTGTTGGTGGGACGCTGGTACTCCTATTATTTTTGTTGCTGTTATGGCGAGGCATGCGAATCGCGATTACTGCTCCTGATCTGTTTGGGAATTTGCTTGCTCTAGCTATTATCGGCATGATCGGCATCCAAGTAACGATTAATGTAGGCGTTGTAACGGGGATGTTTCCTGTAACGGGTATTACCTTGCCATTTTTAAGCTACGGTGGCTCCTCGTTGACGCTCATGCTAACACAAGTAGGCATCCTGCTAAACATCTCCCGCTTTTCCAGATGACAGATAACATAAAGAGAGATGGGTGATATTATGAGAGTCGTGTTAACAGGGGGAGGAACTGGAGGGCACATCTATCCGGCGCTTGCGGTTGCAAAAGAAATTTTGCGTCATGAACCGCAAGCTGCCTTTTTGTATATTGGTACCCATAAAGGGTTGGAATCTACAATTGTTCCTAAGTTTAACATTCCCTTTCAAGCAGTAGAGATAGCAGGCTTTAAGCGAAAACTCTCTTTTGATAATGTGCGCACAATCCTCAAGTTTATACGTGCGGTATCTGATTCAAAACGGATGCTCAAAGAATTTAAACCGGATGTGGTGATCGGTACAGGAGGTTATGTCTGTGGCCCTGTTGTGTATGCCGCAGCTAAGCTTGGTATTCCGACAATTATTCACGAACAAAATATTGTACCTGGGATTACAAATAAATTTTTATCGCGTTATGTGAAGCAGATAGCCGTCTCTTTTGAGGAGTCGCTGCCGTTTTTTCCACAGAAAAAAACAAGCTATATTGGTAATCCGCGAGCTACGGAAGTCATACATAGCGATCCTAGTAAAGGGAGAAGCATGCTAGGGCTACCAAGCGATAAAAAGATCGTGCTTGTTGTGGGAGGAAGTCGCGGTGCTAAAGCGATCAATGAGGTGACACTTGCATCACTAGCTCAGTTTCATACGTATTCTGACTGTCACTTTGTCTATGTAACAGGCGCTGTGCATTATGAATCGATAAAGGAACGGATTGATAAAATGACAAACCAACCAAGCAACTTTACGCTGGTTCCATACGTCGATCATATGCCAGATCTGCTTGCAGCAACACATGTCATCATCAATCGAGCTGGGGCTTCTTTTTTAGCAGAGATTACGGCGCTTGGTATTCCGTCCATTCTCATTCCATCTCCGTATGTAACAAATAACCATCAGGAGAAAAATGCACGAGGCCTAGAAAGAGCTGGTGCAACAGCTGTTATCGTCGAAAAAGAGCTAACCTCGGAGAAATTGATGTCCACGCTTCACAGCATGTTGACAGATGAACAAAAGTGGAGCAATATGCAAAAAGCATCACTCTCATTAGGGATGCCGGAAGCTGCAAGTAATCTTTATCAACAGATAGTAAAAGTAGTAAATCGCTAATAATAGGCGTTTGTCACGCTAGATCGGAAATGCGCATAGTATGAGAGCAAACGCGTGATTGAAAAAGTTCCGACCTAGCATTTGTGTCAGGAGGTTCTTATGAAGCATGTAGCAGAAGCATTAGAACAAGCAAATGTTGGAAAGGTATGGGTTGAAGAACCTCTCGCCAAGCATACGACATGGCGAATAGGGGGACCGGCAGACCTGATGATCCAGCCTACAGATAAAGAAGCGCTCATTCGAGCGGTTCAAATTATCCATCAACATGAAATTCCCTGGACTGTTATTGGACGCGGTTCCAACCTTCTAGTGAGGGATGGAGGGATACGTGGAGCCGTGTTTAAGGTGGCTCAGGGTTTAAGTCACTGCGAGTTTCAGGGAGAGACGGTGTGTGTTGGTGCAGGGTACTCTATGGTACGCTTAGCAGTAGAGGCGGGAAAGCAGGGCTTGACTGGATTAGAATTTGCAGGCGGGATTCCTGGATCTGTTGGAGGAGCTGTCTACATGAATGCCGGGGCGCATGGATCTGATCTTTCACGTATTCTAACAAGTGCCGAAATCCTTTTCAACGATGGAGAGACGAAGATAGTGAGCAAGGAAGAGATGCAGTTTAGCTATCGCACATCCCTATTGCAGAAACGCAAGGGTATAGTTATCGAAGCTACTCTTCAATTACAGACAGGTGACCGCAGAGAGATTGCTAAGTCGCTAGCAAAGTTTAAAGATCGTCGGCTCAGTACGCAACCTTTCAACTCGCCTTGTGCGGGGAGCGTGTTCCGTAATCCGCCTGGAGATCATGCAGGACGTCTGATTGAAGCGTCAGGGCTAAAAGGCTTTACCATTGGGGGGGCTCAGATATCAGAGATGCATGCTAACTTCATCGTAAATCGAGGAGGGGCCACGGCGACCGACGTCCTCACCTTAATTGAGTATGCTCGTGCTACGGTACAGAAAAACTTTAACGTAGATTTGCATACGGAGGTTTTGGTGATCGGCGAGGGGTAACACGGAGGTGAAAGTTTGGAAGCTTTTGCTATCGAAGGTGGAAAACCTCTGTCCGGAACGCTACGGATTCATGGAGCCAAAAATGCTGCTCTGCCAATTCTAGCTGCGACTGTACTCGCTGAAGGGCAGTTTCATATCTACGATGTACCGCATTTGAAGGACATAGAAGTAATGCTCAAAATTTTGAGCGAAATTGGAGCGAAGGTAAGCCACGAGGATCATATGGTCACGGTTGATACGACGGGTGTCAATCAGACTCAAGTGCCTGAAGATTTAATGGGACAAATGCGTTCTTCCATTTTTCTTATGGGGCCACTGTTAGCCCGGCTAGGGGAGGTAACCATTTCACGCCCAGGAGGCTGTGCCATCGGGGAGAGAAGAATTGACCTTCATCTCTCAGGGCTAGCTGCTTTAGGTGCCCAATACACTGATGCTGAGGGCTATATTACTTTCCGTTCACCAGCGCTCGAAGGTACTAAAATATTCTTAACGTTTCCAAGTGTAGGTGCAACGGAGAATATTATGATGGCTGCTGTTTTGGCAAAAGGTACGACCCGGATTTATAATGCCGCACGCGAGCCCGAAATCATTGATCTGCAAAATTTCCTAAATTCAATGGGAGCAAAAGTCCGCGGAGCAGGAACGGATACCATAGAGATTGACGGTGTTCCAAGGCTGAGAGCCATCAGTTATCGTGTTATTCCGGACCGGATCGTGACGGGCACGCATCTGTTAGCTTTAGGATTGTCAAAAGGGCATATAGAACTGAGTAATACAATTCCAGAGCATTTGACAGCTTTGGTTGAATTGGTACGTGGGAGCGGTGTTGAAATCAAAACATACCATGATATAATGGAGATAAAAAACACTTCTCGTCCACGGGCGATTAATCGCATTATGACGTCTCCCTATCCTGGTTTTCCAACTGATTTGCAAGCGCAGATGATGGTTTTTCTGTCTTTAGCAGATGGAACCAGTCTGATGAAGGAGACAGTGTTCGAAGGCAGATTTAAGCATGTGACTGAATTAGAGAGAATGGGTGCTTCCATCTTTGTTGACCTAGGAACAGCTTTTATCCGTGGTGTGGATAGATTTTATGGGGCTACAGTGGAAGCTACAGACCTGCGTGCAGGAGCTGCACTCGTATTGGCTGGTTTAGCTGCCCAAGGCACTACTATTGTTGAACAAACGCAGCATATAGATCGAGGGTACGAACGTATCGAAAAACAACTGCAACAGTTGGGTGCTTCTATCTCTCGTATAACCATATAAGCATACAAAAGTGGGGGAGCGGCATGGATGTTATGCCGCTTTTCACGCTGTAAATGGATAGGGAATGGCGAACTGTAGGGGGGAGAATATTTGAATAGGTATAAAGACGACAGAATACCGCTCGTTAAAAATGCTACACCACGTAAGAAAAAAGGAAACCGCCGTTTAATTATTATCCTGGCTATCTTTTTCGTACTAGTCTTAAGTATAGTATTCTTCCGCTCTCCTTACAGTAAGGTAACTGATATTCAAGTTTATGGTAACATCTTATACACGAAGGAGCAGATTATTCAGGCGTCTACTCTTACTAACGGCATGCAGTTTTTAAATGTGTGGGATAGTGATGTGGAAGCAGGT
>ENA-UOTW01000062-UOTW01000062.1-synthetic-metagenome-genome-assembly--contig:-NODE-62-length-24432-cov-39.071420_pt1 | contig 24432 bp, 19 predicted proteins | sample MGYA00238141_ERZ746978 | MGnify/ENA primary metagenome ERZ746978 (study PRJEB28755, sample SAMN02352454) | synthetic metagenome | study: EMG produced TPA metagenomics assembly of the Artificial... | reverse complement strand
GGCATTTTAAAACCCTTTGCAACCCCTTTTTACAAAAAAAATTAAATTTTTTATTAAAAGATTATTTTTTAAACTCAATGTGTAAATCTTGTTAGATTTTTGTTAACTTTTTAATCCTTTTATCAGTTTTGGTAATTCCGCAATGGACGCTAACAAATAATCTGCTTGTTTTATACCTTCTGCTGTAATCGTTTTTCCTGTTTTCACTAAAACAGTATTTTTGATATTTGCTGCTTTTCCTGCTAACACATCCTCAACTTTGTCACCCACCATAAAAGAAGCACTAGGATCAATCTTAAGTTCTTTGATCGCTTGTAATAGCATACCCGCTTTTGGTTTACGACAATCACAAACTTGACGATATTCTCCTTTTCCGTCTATATGATGTGGACAATAATAAATGCCATCAAGATCAACGCCTCGATCTGCCAGCGACCAATCCATCCATTCTGTCAGCTGTAAAAATTGATCTTCGCTAAAATATCCACGCGCAATACCTGACTGATTTGTTACAAGTACCAATAAATAGCCCATCGCTTTCAGTTGTTGTAACGCTTCAATGCTACCGTCAATAAATTGAAACTGATCAATTTCATGAACATAGCCATGATCAATATTTAATGTGCCATCTCGATCTAAAAAAATTGCTTTTTTCATATGAGAGCCTTCCTTTTATTTAAATGTGCTTTAAATTATCCCTTTTCTTGACTCGCTTCGCAAATAAAGTCGCGATTATTTCTATCTCATAACAAATTGTACTAAAAATATTAAAATTACATATTGACATGGAAATCTAGACGTCTAAAATACACAGCCAATGTAACAAAAAATGATAAACAAAGGGCTTATATGATTAAGCTAGAAAAGATTAGTAAAATTTTTGATGTGTCAGGTAAAAAATTGACCGCACTTGATAATGTTTCACTGCATGTACCTAAAGGGCAAATCTGCGGTGTGATTGGTGCATCTGGCGCGGGGAAAAGTACTTTAATTCGTTGTGTCAACTTACTTGAAACCCCTTCTTCTGGTGCTGTCATTGTTGATGGTAAAGATTTAACACAGTTAAAAAATGCGGATTTAGTGCACGAGCGTCGCCATATTGGCATGATTTTCCAACACTTTAATTTATTAACATCACGCACAGTATTTGGCAATATCGCGTTGCCATTGGAGTTGGAAAATACACCAAAAGAGAAAATTCATCAAAAAGTGAATGAATTACTTGCATTAGTGGGTTTAACTGACAAAAAAGATGCCTATCCCTCAAATTTATCAGGGGGACAAAAACAGCGAGTCGCTATTGCTCGTGCACTGGCAAGTGAGCCAAAGGTTTTATTATGTGATGAAGCCACCAGTGCTTTAGATCCTGCAACAACGCAGTCTATTTTGACATTATTGAAAGAAATTAACCGCACATTAGGGATCACGATTCTTTTGATCACCCATGAAATGGAAGTCGTAAAACGTATTTGTGATCATGTGGCTGTTATCGACAAAGGACGTTTGATCGAGCAAGGTTCGGTGAGTGAGATATTCTCGAATCCTCAAACTCAACTGGCAAAAGAGTTTATCCGTTCCACATTCCATATTAGCCTGCCAGAAGAATATATGGAAAAATTAACCGAAACACCAAGAAATGCGACATCTTGGCCAATTGTAAAATTTGAATTTACTGGTCGTACTGTCGATGCCCCTGTATTATCGCAAGCATCTAAAATGTTTGGGGTTGATCTGAGTATTTTAACTTCGCAAATCGACTATGCAGGCGGTGTTAAATTTGGTTTTGTGATTGCTGAAATGGAAGGTGATGACGAAGCGATTACCAGAACAAAAACCTATTTAATGGAACATAATGTAAAAGTTGAGGTATTAGGCTATGTTTGATCAATTATGGGCAGATTTCACCCAAGAAATGACACCAAGAATTTGGGAACTCGTTGGTCTTTCGACTCTTGAAACACTTTACATGGGGTTTATTGCCACCTTATTTGCTATCGTGATTGGGTTACCCATTGGTTTATTAGCTTTTCTAACAGGTAAAGGTGAAATTTTAGAAAATCGTCGTGCCAATCAAGTATTAAATGTAATCATCAATATTGGTCGTTCAGTACCTTTTATTATTTTACTGATTATTTTACTTCCTTTTACTCGTTTGGTGGTTGGAACAACATTAGGGACTACAGCGGCTATCGTGCCATTAAGTGTGTCTGCCATTCCCTTTTTCGCACGTTTAACTGCAAATGCACTATTGGAAATTCCAAGTGGTTTAACAGAAGCCGCAAAATCCATGGGGGCGACAAACTGGCAAATTGTCACCAAATACTATTTACCAGAATCGATCCCAATTTTAATTAATGGCATCACGCTTACCTTAGTCGCTTTAATTGGTTACTCTGCGATGGCGGGTGCTGTCGGCGGTGGTGGCTTAGGTAATTTAGCCATTACTTATGGTGAACACCGCAATATGATCTATGTAAAATGGATCGCAACCATCATTATCGTCCTGATCGTTATGTTAAGCCAAAAGTTGGGCGACCACTTAGCAGAACGTTTTGATCACCGTTAATTGAAATATAATTTACACAACATCATTTTTTAGAGGATTTTCTATGAAATTAACAAAACTTTTTGGTCTAGCAACACTGGTTTCTGCTGTCGCACTAGCAGGTTGTAAAGATGATAAACCAGCAGCCGCTGCTGCACCACAAGAACCTGCTGCGCGTAAATTAACTGTTGGAGTGATGACAGGTGCTGAAGCGCAAGTGACAGAAGTTGCTGCCAAAATTGCGAAGGAAAAATATAATATTGATGTGAAATTAGTTGAGTTTACGGAATACACTCAACCAAATGATGCATTAACGAAGGGCGATTTAGATGCTAATGCCTTCCAACACAAACCTTACATGGACAAAGAAGTTGAGCAACGTGGTTATAAATTGGCGATCGTGGGCAATACCTTTGTTTTCCCAATTGCAGCATATTCTAAAAAAATCAAAAATGTCTCTGAGTTACAAGACGGGGCAACTGTTGCGGTACCAAACAATCCAAGTAACTTAGGTCGTGCATTATTACTTTTAGAAAAACAAGGCTTAATTAAGTTAAAAGATCCAAGTAACTTATTCTCAACCTCAATTGATGTGATTGAGAATCCAAAAAATCTCCAAATCAAAGAAGTTGAAGGTTCACTACTTCCACGTATGTTAGATGATGTCGATTTCGCGATCATCAACAATAACTATGCTGTACAACAAGGTTTAACCGCTGAAAAAGATGGTATCTTTGTCGAAGATGAAGATTCACCTTATGTTAACTTAGTGGTGAGCCGTGAAGATAATAAAGACAATGAAGCGATCAAAGATTTTGTGAAAGCATTTCAAACCGAAGAAGTGTATCAAGAAGCACTTAAACACTTCCAAGGTGGTGTGGTTAAAGGTTGGTAAGACGCAACTATCACTTACATTTCAGTACTCCCCGGTCAACTTGACTGGGGATTTTTTTATTCTTTTTCGCCTTCTATGACATAGCGTTTAATCTTTCTTTTCAATTCATCCTTTAAATTTTCATTACACTGTTAACATCTCTTTATAGACAGCCCTTCTATATAAACTTTCCCCCTTACTTTCGCAACAGGTGCATATTATAACTAACTCAGTACAAAAACATATTATGATGAACTCTTCTGATACCCGTATTATGTCAGATGTGATAAAGCTCATCTTTCTAGGCGAAGCATACTCAAATTAGGTGGGACAAAATGAATCGCCCAGAATGGATTGCCGTTATCCCTGAACAAGGCGAATTCAAACGTTTCTTAACGGGCACCCAATGGTAGTGAAGTCACTGGTATTGCCTTTACACCGGATAATAAAACCATGTTTATTAATATCCAGCATCCCGGCGAACCTGATAGTGGTGTGACTGAACCTGACCAAGGGACCGCGATTTCTACTTGGTCAGACACCCAAAGCAAAACTCGACCACATTCGTAGTGATTCAAAAAGAAGACAATGGTGTTAGTGGCTCATGAGAGAGCGTACAGAACTGCAAAAGTGCGGTGAATTTTGCGAAAATTTTCCATATCACTACAATTCATATAGCGAAAAAGGCAGAGAAGATAATATCTCTGCCTTTAGCTTTCTATAAAGACATCTTTTATTCTACGGTAACGGCTTTTGCAAGGTTTCTCGGTTGATCCACGTCGGTTCCCTTAATTAAGGCAACGTGATAAGCCAACAATTGCATAGGAATGGTATAAAAAATCGGGGCAATCACTTCATTGACTTTTGGCATCGTCATAATTTTCATGCCTTCCGTTTCAGTAAAGCCGGCTTCTTTATCAGCAAACACGTAAAGCTGTCCGCCACGAGAACGCACCTCTTCAATATTGGATTTTACTTTTTCTAAAAGATCATTGGTTGGTGCGACCACGATCACTGGCATATCCGCATCAATTAACGCAAGTGGACCATGTTTTAGCTCACCCGCGGCATAGGCTTCTGCATGAATATAAGAGATTTCTTTTAACTTCAACGCGCCTTCCATCGCAATCGGATAGTACTCTCCTCGTCCTAAAAACAAGGCATGGTGTTTATCCGCAAAATCTTGCGCGAGACTTTCAATTTGTTGATTAAATGCTAATGCTTTCTCTATCTCAGCAGGTAAAGATTGCAGGGCTTTAACCAGTTCTTCTTCCTGCGACAGAGAAATGTTCCCTGTGACTTTGCCAATGGCAATCACTAGCATCAGTAAGGTTGCCAATTGTGTGGTAAAAGCCTTTGTTGATGCCACGCCAATTTCTACTCCCGCGCGAGTCATAAAGGCAAGATCTGATTCTCGTACCAGTGAAGAGCCCGCTACATTACAAATCGTCATCGCACCCATATAACCTTTTTCTTTAGCTAAACGTAATGCGGCTAACGTATCAGCAGTTTCACCTGATTGGGAAAGGGTAATCAATAAACTCTTAGGACGCGTCACAAATTTGCGATAACGAAACTCTGAAGCGATTTCCACATCACAGCTTATTCCTGCTAAATGTTCAAACCAATAACGCGCTACCATACCTGCATTGTAAGAGGTGCCACAAGCCACAATCTGAATATGTTCAACCTGCTCTAATAATCGTTCTGCTCCATTACCGATACTGTCCACCAAGACATTATGCTGATGCAATCTGCCCTCAAGGGTATTTAAGATAGCACGAGGTTGTTCAAAAATCTCTTTTTGCATGAAGTGACGAAATGTGCCTTTTTCCGTTGCATCGTGTGTAAGATGAGAGTCTTGGCTGTCACGTTGAACGGGATGTCCATTCACATCGTAAATATCGACGGTGCGTCGAGTAATTTCTGCAACATCCCCTTCTTCTAAAAAAATAAAACGACGTGTCACATTTAACAAGGCAAGTTGATCTGAGGCTAGGAAATTTTCCCCTATCCCTAAACCAATCACTAATGGGCTACCTGAGCGAGCTGCAACAAGATGATTTGGTTGTTCACAGTCCATCACAACCATCCCATAAGCCCCTTTTAGCTGTTTTACGACCTGCTGCACAGCTCGTAACAACGAAGTTTCGTTACGCATTACCCAATGCACTAAATGAGCAATCACTTCAGTATCGGTTTGAGAGAGAAATTGATAACCCTTCTGTTGTAAATCAATGCGTAATTGTTCATAGTTTTCAATAATTCCATTGTGCACTACCGCAAACTGACCTGATACATGAGGGTGTGCATTATCTTCAGAAGGCGCACCATGTGTTGCCCAGCGGGTATGAGCGATCCCTGTGCCCCCTGTTATTTTTTCAGCCGCAACGGCTTCAGCTAATACCTGTACTTTTCCTAAACAGCGAACACGTTGCAATCGTTTCTCTTGATCGACAATGGCTATCCCTGCTGAATCATAGCCCCGATACTCCAAACTATGTAAACCATTCACTAAAATTTCTGCTACATCACGTTGTGCAATTGCACCAACAATACCACACATAGTATTCTCCTTTTTATAAAAAGTTTAATGTGTTAAGTTTACGCTAAAGAAAATTAAAACATGAGGCTCATTATAGTTAGCAGGTCAGTTTATGTAAATATTAAATACAGAAAACTGATTCATTTGGAGTGTTTGTGTACATATGAAAAAGCTCTGTGAACATATCACAGAGCTTTTTAGAAATATGAAAAAGTATGACTTAATTATTTAACAGTGTCTTTTAAGGCTTTACCGGCAACGAAAGCAGGCACTTTAGAAGCAGCAATTTTGATTTCTGCACCTGTTTGTGGGTTACGCCCTGTACGCGCTTTGCGTGAATTTACTTTGAATGTACCAAAGCCGATTAATTGCACTGGTTCACCCGCTTTTAAACTACCAGAAATCGCTTCTAGAGTTGCTTCTAATGCTGCTTTTGCTTGCTTCTTGTTTAACTCAGCCGCACTTGCAATCGCATCAATTAAATCCGTTTTGTTCATAAATAAATACCTTCTACTTTTTATTTAAATCGTGAGGAAAGACATGATGTGTTTCCGATAAAATGATTACTGTAGACACAGCAATGCCAAGCTTAATCTAAGTTCGCCATAAAACAAAGCAAGATTTTCAAATTTTGTTATAAACATCACATTATTGCTCAGTTTCTATACCGATATTAGAGATTCCCGTGCTGCGCAGTTCATTTTTTAAGTCTAAAATCAGCGCAATATCACGCTTCTCACACGCGTTCAAAGTGCGGTAAATAAGCCACTGGAGGTCCAATTCTTGCTGAATTTCCTCACTTTCTTTTAAGGCTTTTTCAGATAATGCTTGTTCAGCTTGCTGTTCTAAAAAAGTCGCCACAGTTTGTAATGATAATTGGCTTATTTTTATGGCTTGTTCTAAACTGGAACCCGCAATCAGTGTATGCAAAAGCTCAGAAAGGGCTTCACAGGCATCTGCAGCTGGAAGAGCACCATAAAATTGGTGTTCATTTAAATCTGGAATAATATTTTCTAATTTTTCTAACTGGTTCTCAAAATTGATTTTGGCGCCTTTCACCGTCAAATGTTCCCAAACCAAGTTCAAAATATTCTGATATAGTTTGCCGTTTTCCTCTTGCTCAACGACCTGACAGAATAATTGAAAGTTCGGTAACATACGTTCACAAAGGCACGCCATAAAAGTGATATGTTGCCACGTTTCAAGATTTTCTAAGCGTTTATGAATAGAGTTTCGCATAATTCTCCTGCGTATTATTTATGATAAGGTTGAGAAAATTGATGAATCGCGTTAACAAACACCGCGGGGCTTTGTTCTGGCACATCTTGATGAATACCATGACCAAGATTGAACACATGACCAGATCCCTCACCAAAATCCGCCAAAATGGACCGCACTTCTTGTTCAATACGAGCAGGTGAGGCATATAGTACCGATGGATCCATATTGCCTTGTAACGCCACTTTATGTCCGACTCTGGCTTTGGCTTGTGCTAAATTAACCGTCCAATCAACGCCCAACGCATCGCAACCAGTTTCTGCCATGGCTTCTAACCACATGCCACCACCTTTCGTAAACAAGGTTACCGGCACTTTACGTCCTTCATTTTCTCGTATTAATCCTGTGACAATTTTGTGCATATAGTGCAATGAAAAATCTAAATACTCACGATGCCCTAACACACCACCCCATGTATCGAAGATCATCACTGACTGTGCGCCGGCTTTAATTTGTGCATTCAAATAGAGTATGACAGCATCTGCCAGTTTATCTAATAATTGATGCAATAATTGGGGATCGGCATACAGCATTTTTTTTATTTTAGTGAAGGCTTTACTGCTGCCACCTTCTACCATATAGGTTGCTAATGTCCAAGGGCTACCTGAGAAACCAATCAACGGCACTTCCCCTTTTAATTCACGGCGAATGGTGCGTACTGTATTCATCACATATTGTAATTCACCTTCAGGATCGGGAATGGGTAAATTTTGCACTGCACGTTGCGTTTCAATTGGATGCGCAAATTTCGGTCCTTCGCCCACCCCAAAACTTAAGCCTAACCCCATGGCATCTGGGATAGTTAAAATATCAGAAAATAAAATGGCGGCATCCAGTGGGTAACGACGTAGAGGTTGTAACGTGACCTCACAAGCCAGCTCTGCATTGCGACATAAAGACATGAAGTCCCCCGCGACAGCTCTCGTCACACGGTATTCTGGTAAATAGCGCCCCGCTTGACGCATCATCCAAACCGGTGTCATATCGACTGGCTCACGTAATAATGCTTTTAAATAGCGATCATTTTTTAATGCAGTCATGTTACTTTCCTTTCTTCCTCAGCACACAGTTGCAATGTATGCTCAATTAATTTTAACGCGATAGTGCCTTTCGGTGGTAACTCTGGGAGGGGCGCATTATAATCAAACCATTGCGCATCATGAATTTCCATTTCTTGTACACTAATCTCTCCTCCAGCATAATCGGCTAAAAAGCCAATCATGGCAGAATTAGGAAAAGCCCAAGGTTGGCTCCCGAAATAACGTAAATTCTGAATCTGAATGCCTGTTTCTTCCAACACTTCTCGATGTACCGCCTGTTCAAAGGTTTCACCTACTTCAACAAATCCCGCTAAAGTCGTGTAAATGCCGCCCTTATGACGTTGGTGGTTAGCCAATAGAATTTTTGCGCCACGGCGTACCGCAACAATAATACAAGGACAAATCACAGGGTAAGTACGGTGTGAACAGGATGGGTTCTGACATTGAATCGCCCATTCCTGCTGCACAAGGTCAGTAGGATGTCCACATTTGCCACAAAAACGATGAGTTTTAAAGAAATGGTTTAGCTCAACACCACGGTTAAGCAGATTAAAATGCGCTTCTGGCAACGCTAATAAGCTACGTAAAGAGAAATAGGTTCGCTGATCGTCCGCTATCTCCTCCACCAACCATAAAGGCCGCCCATTGAGCTCACCAATTATCATCCCATTATAGCCTTGTAACTGAAAATCAGCCGCCTTACCTTGAGGTAGCACCCCATTAATCAAATATAAGGCTGAATCTTGGGTTAATAACCAATAACCGGCATCATCAGGTTGAATCGCATTCATATAGGCTCACAAAATATAGCAAAAAATGACCGCACTTTTTGCTGTTTGGAATGGAATAAAGTGCGGTCATTATAACGGGAATTTTGCAATTTAGCGAATAAAAAACCCGAACCTAAGGCTCGGGCTTTTTGCTTAATCAGGCTTATTCTGCATCATCAGCCATATTTAACATTTCTGCTAAACTTGCTGTGGCGTCTTCTGCAGTCACCGTAAATTCTGCTGCGATTTCTTCTTCATCTGCGGCAGATAATTTCACTGGCATTTCATCACTCATCACCACTTTCTTCTGACGATTTTGGTGGTAAGCAAAACCGGTACCCGCTGGGATTAAACGACCCACAATTACGTTCTCTTTCAAGCCACGTAATTCATCACGTTTACCTGCCACTGCAGCTTCGGTTAACACACGTGTGGTTTCTTGGAACGACGCTGCTGAGATAAATGACTCAGTTGCAAGAGACGCTTTAGTAATACCAAGCAATTCACGTTCAAATTCAACTAATGGTTTACCTTCAGCTTCACGCTTACGGTTCACAATTTTCACGCGTGCCACTTCAACTTGCTCACCCTCTAAGAATTCAGAGTCATAAGCTTTCGTGACAATACCTTTACGTAACATTTGGCGAACGATCACTTCGATGTGTTTATCGTTAATTTTTACCCCTTGTAAGCGGTAAACTTCTTGTACTTCGTTAACGATATATTCTGTGACTGCGTGAACGCCACGTAAGCGTAAGATATCATGTGGGGTTTCTGCACCATCCGAGATCAAGTCACCACGCTCCACCATTTCGCCTTCAAATACGTTGAGCTGACGCCATTTTGGAATCATTTCTTCGTAAGTTTCACCTTCAGCCGGGGTTATCAATAAGCGACGTTTACCTTTGGTTTCTTTACCGAAGGACACGATACCTGAAATTTCCGCCAAAATAGCTGGCTCTTTCGGTTTACGTGCTTCAAATAAGTCTGCCACGCGTGGAAGACCACCGGTAATATCTTTCGTTCCTACCGATTCTTGTGGAATACGTGCTAATGGTTCACCGATATGGACTTCCGCATTGTCGTCTAAGGTCACGATCGCTTTACCTGATAAGAAGTACTGTGCTACCACGTCTGTCTCTGGAATTAAGATATCATTACCTTTCGCATCCACTAATTTGATAGCTGGACGTAAGTCTTTACCTGCTGTCGCACGTTCACCCACATCTTGTACCACGATAGAAGATAAACCAGTCAACTCATCGGTTTGACGTGTCACGGTTAAACCGTCAATAAGGTCAATGAATTTCACAAAACCACTTACCTCAGACACCACTGGCATAGTATGTGGATCCCAGTTTGCTACGGTTTCACCGGCTGTCACTTCTTGCCCATCACCTTTGCTTAAGATCGCACCGTAAGGCACTTTATAGTGCTCTTTTGTACGACCAAAGGCATCAATAATGGTTAATTCGGTGTTACGTGATGTTAACACTAACTTACCTTCGTTATTAGTGACAAATTTCACGTTGGCTAAACGTAAGGTACCCGTGTTTTTCACTTGGATACGGGATTCTTTCGCTGCTGCAGATGCCGCACCACCGATATGGAACGTACGCATCGTTAACTGTGTACCCGGTTCACCGATAGATTGTGCCGCAATAACACCCACGGCTTCACCTTGGTTGATTAAGTGACCACGTGCAAGATCACGTCCATAACATTTAGCACACACACCGAAGTCTGTGTTACAGGTTACAACGGAACGCACTTTGATGCTATCCACAGAATTACTGTCGATCACATCACACAATTTCTCATCTAATAAGGTATTGCGTGCAATCAACACTTCTTCTGTGCCTGGTTTCAACACGTCTTCTGCCACCACACGACCTAATACACGATCACGTAGTGCTTCTTTCACGTCACCACCTTCGATTAATGGGGTCATCACGATACCTTCGTGTGTACCACAGTCATCTTCGATGATCACTAAATCTTGTGCCACGTCCACTAAACGACGGGTTAAGTAACCGGAGTTCGCTGTTTTTAATGCCGTATCCGCAAGACCTTTACGCGCACCGTGGGTTGAAATAAAGTACTGTAATACGTTTAGACCTTCACGGAAGTTTGCGGTAATTGGGGTTTCAATGATCGAACCATCTGGACGCGCCATCAAACCACGCATACCCGCTAACTGACGAATCTGTGCCGCAGAACCACGCGCACCCGAGTCCGCCATCATAAAGATACTGTTGAAAGAGGCTTGTTTCTCTGGTTGACCTTCACGGTTGATCACTTCTTCAGTCGATAGGTTTTCCATCATGGCTTTCGCAACACGTTCGTTTGCTGCCGCCCAAATATCGATCACTTTGTTATAACGTTCGCCCGCTGTCACTAAACCTGATTGGAACTGCTCTTGGATTTCCGCTACTTCGTCTTCTGCTGCAGAAATAATTTCGTATTTCTTGGCAGGAATGACCATGTCATCGATACCTACAGAAGAACCAGAACGTGCCGCATACGCAAAACCGGTGTACATGATTTGGTCCGCAAACAAGACGCTTGGTTTCATCCCTAAGCGACGATAGCTCTCGTTGATTAACTTAGAAATCGCTTTTTTACCTAAGGTTTGGTTAAACAAGCTAAATGGCATCCCTTTTGGTGCGATCATCCAAAGAATCGCACGACCAATGGTCGTATCCACTAAGTTAGTTTGTGGCTCAAACTCGCCTACCGCATTTTTCACGTATTCTGTGATACGCACTTTGACACGAGAATGTAATTCGACTTGACCGGTACGATACGCTTTTTCCGCTTCACGTGGGTCTTGTAACAACATGCCTTCACCTTTACCGTTCACTTTATCACGGGTCATATAGTAAAGACCTAATACCACGTCTTGTGAAGGAACGATAATCGGCTCACCGTTTGCAGGTGATAAAATGTTGTTGGTTGACATCATTAATGCACGCGCTTCTAACTGAGCTTCTAATGTCAATGGCACGTGAACCGCCATTTGGTCACCGTCGAAGTCCGCGTTGAACGCCGCACAAACAAGTGGGTGTAACTGGATCGCTTTACCTTCGATCAATAAAGGTTCAAAGGCTTGGATACCCAAACGGTGCAACGTTGGTGCACGGTTTAATAAAATTGGGTGCTCGCGAATTACGTCCGCTAAGATATCCCATACGATCGCATCTTCACGCTCAACCATTTTCTTCGCGGCTTTAATAGTTGAAGCGAAGCCACGGCTTTCTAATTTTGCATAGATAAACGGACGGAATAATTCCAATGCCATTTTTTTCGGTAAACCACATTGGTGTAGGTGTAGGTATGGACCTACGGTGATTACTGAACGACCTGAATAGTCAACACGTTTACCTAATAGGTTTTGACGGAAACGACCTTGTTTACCTTTGATCATATCCGCAAGTGATTTTAATGGACGACGGTTAGAGCCAGTAATAGCACGACCACGACGACCGTTATCTAATAACGCATCTACTGATTCTTGTAACATACGTTTTTCGTTACGCACGATGATATCTGGTGCGATTAAGTCTAAAAGACGTTTTAAACGGTTGTTACGGTTAATCACACGACGGTATAGATCGTTCAAATCTGAGGTCGCAAAACGACCACCATCAAGTGGTACTAACGGACGTAAATCTGGCGGTAATACCGGTAATACAGTCATTACCATCCATTCAGGCTTGTTACCCGATTGAATAAAGGCTTCTAACAGTTTTAAACGTTTGGTGATTTTCTTACGTTTGGTTTCTGAGTTCGTTTCTTGTAATTCTTCACGTAAGTTTTCACATTCTTGTGGTAAATCCATATCGCGCAATAAGGCTTGGATAGCTTCCGCCCCCATTTTCGCGTCAAATTCATCACCCCAACGATCTTCCGCATCGATATATTGTTCTTCGGTTAATAACTGACCTTTATCGAGATCCGTCATTCCCGGCTCGATCACAATATAAGATTCGAAGTATAAAACGCGTTCGATATCACGTAATGGCATATCAAGTAATAAACCGATACGCGACGGCAGTGATTTTAAGAACCAAATGTGCGCCACGGGTGAGGCAAGTTCAATGTGGCCCATACGCTCACGACGTACTTTGGTTTGAGTGACTTCCACACCACATTTTTCACAGATCACACCACGGTGTTTTAAGCGTTTGTATTTACCACATAAACATTCGTAATCTTTTACTGGTCCGAAAATACGTGCACAGAAAAGACCGTCACGCTCTGGTTTAAAGGTGCGGTAGTTAATGGTTTCAGGTTTTTTAACTTCACCAAATGACCAAGAACGGATCATGTCCGGTGAGGCTAAACCAATTTTGATCACATCAAAATCTTCACTTGTTTTTGATTGTGCTTTTAAAAACTTAACTAAGTCTTTCACAGATTTGCTCCTGTCGGAGTTAAACTTATTCAAGTGCGGCTGAAATTTTAAAAATTTTTACCGCACTTGCGCGTACATTGCTTTACACCAAGCTTGGTTATGATGTCAGATTAATCTTCATCTAAATCAATATTGATACCAAGCGAGCGAATTTCTTTCATAATGACGTTGAAAGATTCTGGTGTGCCTGGATCCATTTGATGTGTGCCACCGACGATATTTTTATACATCTTCGTACGACCGTTCACGTCATCAGATTTCACCGTCAACATTTCTTGTAAAGTATAAGCTGCACCGTATGCTTCAAGTGCCCACACCTCCATCTCACCGAAACGCTGACCACCAAATTGGGCTTTACCACCCAATGGTTGTTGTGTTACCAAGCTGTAAGAACCAGTTGAACGCGCATGCATTTTATCGTCAACTAAGTGGTTCAATTTGAGCATATACATGTAACCTACGGTAACTGGACGCTCAAACTTCTCACCAGTACGGCCGTCGAATAAGGTAATTTGACCAGACGTTGGCAAGCCACCTAATTCTAATAAGCCTTTGATTTCGCTTTCGTGCGCACCGTCAAATACTGGGGTGGCAAGCGGTAAACCTTTACGTAAGTTTTGTGCTAAACGCATCACTTCTTCATCAGAGAAAGTGCTTAAATCCACTTTTTGTGAACCATGACCCAAGTCGTAGGCTTTTTGCATATATTCATGCAATTTCGCCACGTCTTGTTGTTGTTTGATCATCGCATTGATCTTGTCACCAATCCCTTTCGCGGCTAAACCTAAGTGTGTTTCTAAGATCTGACCAATGTTCATACGTGATGGAACACCTAGCGGGTTCAACACGATATCCACTGGTTGACCGTTTTCATCGTATGGCATGTCTTCCACCGGGTTGATTTTTGAGATAACCCCTTTGTTACCGTGGCGACCCGCCATTTTATCACCTGGTTGGATCTGACGTTTCACCGCAAGATACACTTTCACCACTTTCAATACGCCCGGTGCTAAATCATCACCTTGGATGATCTTGCCACGTTGTACTTCCAACTTACGTTCAAATTCTTTGCGTAATTCTTCGTATTGTTCAGCAAGTTGCTCTAATTGGTTTTGTTGCGCTTCATCGCTTAATGATTGCTCTAGCCATTTAGTGCGGTCTAATTTATCTAAGTTTTTCGCGTCGAAACCACCTGCAATCAGAAGGCTACGAACACGCGTAAACAAGCCTGCCTCAAGGATTTCTAATTCTTCCACAAGGTCTTTTTTCGCTTGTTTTAATTGCATTTCTTCAATTTCAAGCGCACGTTTGTCTTTTTCTACACCATCACGGGTAAAGACTTGCACGTCGATAACGGTACCAGAAACACTGTTTGGTACACGTAATGAAGAATCTTTCACATCAGAGGCTTTTTCACCGAAGATTGCGCGTAATAATTTTTCTTCTGGGGTTAATTGGGTTTCACCTTTTGGTGTTACTTTACCCACAAGAATATCACCACCTTTTACTTCCGCACCGATGTAAACGATACCGGACTCATCCAGTTTGCTTAATGCGGCTTCACCGACGTTTGGAATATCCGCAGTGATTTCTTCTGAACCTAATTTGGTATCACGCGCCACACAAGAAAGTTCTTGAATGTGAATAGTAGTGAAACGATCTTCTTGTACTACACGTTCAGACACTAACATCGAGTCTTCAAAGTTATAACCATTCCAAGGCATGAATGCTACGCGCATGTTTTGACCAAGCGCTAATTCACCTAAGTCTGTTGAAGGACCATCAGCTAATACTTCACCACGGCCGATAGGCTCACCTAATGACACGCAAGGAATTTGGTTGATACAGGTATTTTGGTTTGAACGGGTATATTTCACCAAGTTATAAATATCAATACCCGCTTCACCTGGGATGGTTTCATCTTCGTTCACTTTCACTACAATACGTGACGCATCAACGTATTGCACCATACCACCACGTTTTGCGATTACCGTTACACCAGAGTCCACCGCTACGGCTTTCTCAATACCAGTACCGACTAATGGTTTATCCGCACGTAATGTTGGTACCGCTTGACGTTGCATGTTCGCCCCCATTAACGCACGGTTCGCATCGTCGTGCTCAAGGAACGGAATTAACGCTGCCGCCACAGATACTACTTGTTGTGTAGAAACGTCCATATAGTGAATTTCATCTGGACGATATAAACCAGATTCACCGTGTTCACCACGACAAGTTACAAACGCATCGGTAAAGCGTAATTCTTCGTCAAGATTCGAGTTCGCCTGAGCAATAACATATTTACCTTCTTCAATCGCTGATAAATATTCGATCTCTTCTGTTACTTGACCATTAACCACTTTACGATATGGGGTCTCTAAGAAACCGTAGTCGTTGGTACGTGCATAAACAGATAATGAGTTGATCAAACCGATGTTTGGACCTTCAGGTGTTTCGATTGGACAGACACGACCATAGTGGGTAGCGTGAACATCTCGCACTTCAAAGCCTGCACGTTCACGTGTTAAACCACCCGGACCTAATGCAGAAATACGACGTTTGTGCGTTACTTCTGATAACGGGTTGTTTTGATCCATGAACTGGGAAAGTTGTGAAGAACCAAAGAATTCTTTCACTGCCGCAGAAATTGGTTTGGCGTTGATTAAATCTTGTGGTGTCACTGCATCTAAATCACCTAAAGATAAGCGCTCTTTCACCGCTCTTTCTACACGCACTAAACCAATACGGAATTGGTTTTCTGCCATTTCACCAACTGAACGAATACGACGGTTACCTAAGTGGTCGATATCATCGACTTCACCACGACCGTTACGGATCTCGATCAGTTTTTTCATCACACCAATGATGTCATCGTTGCTTAAAATGCCGCTACCTGTCTCTTCATCAATGCCTAAAGAGCGGTTGAACTTCATACGACCTACCGCAGATAAATCATAACGGTCTGATGAGAAGAATAAGTTATCAAATAAGCCTTCTGCCGCTTCTTTTGTTGGTGGCTCACCTGGACGCATCATACGGTAAATTTCCACTAACGCACTTAAACGATCGTTTGATGGATCAACGCGTAAGGTTTCCGAAATGTAAGGACCGTAATCTAAATCGTTAGTGAACAGCGTTTCGATGGTTTTGTAACCCGCTTGCGCAAGTTTGGCTAACATCTCTAATGAGATTTCCATATTCGCAGGGCAAACAATTTCACCAGACTCTAAATCCACATAGTCTTTTGCTGCTACTTTGCCCACAATATATTCTGTTGGGACTTCAACTTGCGTAATTTGATCTTTTTCTAAAGCACGGATATGGCGCGCGGTAATACGACGACCACGTTCAACATACACTTTGCCGTTTGCTTCAATATCGAAAGTTGCGGTTTCACCACGGAGTCTTTCTGGTACTAATGTCATCAACAATTTGTTATTGCTGATTTCAAAAACCACTTGATCGAAGAAAATATCTAAAATTTGTTCGGTGGTGTAATTTAACGCACGTAAAATGATGGTTGCTGGTAATTTACGACGACGGTCAATACGCGCATATAAGTTATCTTTTGGATCGAATTCAAAGTCTAACCATGAACCACGGTAAGGAATAATTCTTGCGTTATATAAGACTTTACCTGAAGAATGTGTTTTACCTTTGTCAGAATCAAAGAAGACACCTGGGCTACGGTGTAATTGCGACACGATAACACGCTCTGTACCATTAATCACAAAGGTACCGTTATCGGTCATTAATGGGATTTCACCCATATAAACTTCTTGTTCTTTAATATCTTTGATTGTGCCCGGTGCAGCATCTTTGTCATAGCTGACTAAGCGTAATTTCACACGTAATGGCGCAGCATAAGTGGTACCACGGATTTGACATTCTCTGACATCAAATACAGGCTCACCCAATTGATAGCTTACATATTGTAATTCTGTGTTGCCGTTATTGCTGACAATCGGGAATACGGAGCGGAATGCTGCTTCTAAACCTTGCTGACCTTCAGGATCTCTTTGAATGAATTTATCGAAAGAATCGAGTTGGATAGTTAATAAATAAGGTACATTTAAAACTTGCGGACGTTTGCCGAAGTCTTTACGAATACGTTTTTTCTCTGTGTAGGAGTAAACCATAGGGTTCCTCTGCTTGTGTTTCAGTGAACCAAATACACAATGCTGATGTTCTTGAAATAGCATTATGTATGCGTGTAAAGATACCGTTTCCAGATGCCGCACTCTGAACCTTACTTCTGATGAGCGGTATTCCCAAATTAGGTGAACATAATTAATTTGAGAAGAAAAACAGAAAAATTAAACGGAAAAATTTGTTCTGTTTTGATAGCACAAAATGGCTGATGGAAAAACCACCAGCCATCGAGCCTTAGAAGGGCTTACAAGTCAGTCAAAATTATTTAACTTCGACTTGTGCACCAGCTTCTTCTAATTCTTTCTTAAGTGCTTCAGCTTCAGCTTTAGAGATACCTTCTTTCAATACTGCTGGAGCAGATTCAACTAAGTCTTTCGCTTCTTTTAAGCCTAAACCAGTTGCACCACGTACCGCTTTGATTACTGCAACTTTGTTCGCACCTGCGCCTGCAAGTACTACGTCGAATTCAGTTTTCTCTTCAGCTGCTTCAGCTGGACCCGCTGCTACTGCTACTGCTGCTGCCGCTGCAGAAACACCAAATTTTTCTTCCATCGCAGCGATTAATTCTACGATTTCAGTGACAGATTTAGAAGCGATCGCTTCAATGATTTGTTCGTTAGTTAATGACATAACAATCAATTCCTAAAGTAAAAAAGTTAAACGAGTTAAGAAACCGCTGGATTAAGCTGCTTCTTGTAATTTGTCGCGTAATGCCGCAAGAGTGCGAACAAGTTTGCCTGCCGCAGCTTCTTTCATTGTGCCCATTAAACGTGCAATTGCTTCGTCGTAAGTTGGTAATGTTGCTAAGAATTCAACATCTTGAATCTTACCTTCAAAGGCTGCACCTTTAATTTCAAACTTATCGTTTGCTTTAGCAAAGTCTTTGAACAAACGGGCTGCTGCACCAGGGTGTTCAGTCGAGAATGCGATAAGTGTTGGACCTACAAACGTATCTTTTAAGCACTCAAATTCAGTACCTTCAACCGCACGACGTAATAATGTATTACGTACAACACGCATTGAAACACCGTTTTCACGAGCTACTTTACGTAATTCAGTCATTTTATCTACTGTTACACCGCGTGAATCCGCGATCACAGCTGATAGGGCACCTTTGGCTGCTTCGTTTACTTCAGCAACAATTGCTTGTTTGTCTTGAAGATTTAATGCCATTGGCTTTTAGCTCCTGAATACACTCCGCCTAAGCGGAATTTACAAAAAATCTCAAAAAATGACCGCACTTTGGTACGACTATTTTGTGAGGCTAAGGTGTCCAGAAGCAGAAAATTCTGTCTGTTCACCATCTACGTAGGCCAAATTAAGAGATGATATCCATCATTTCACCTACGGTCTCGGACGGGGCTTGAATGTGGTCAAGCACCATCAACAATTTCATCACCTAAAAATGACAAAATTCAGGAGCGGAATTGTAATAGAAATCCCCTTTCTTGTAAAGTGATTTTATATAAATAATCTGTCATGACCTTTCCTTTTCTTCGCATAAAAGCAACCGACACAAAACAACATTGTTTTTAGTGAAATATTTACTTACCTAACAAGATAAATATGATATATAAGAGATAACTTGAATGACATGTTTGTTTTCAAGAATGCGCCTTCTTTCATAAACCCTCGGACGAATATTCTTGTGTTGATGGGCTGACCTAAAAGAAGTCACTCATCAAGAATCAATCCGCTTTGTTCTTCTACAACATTAGGAGGTTACTATGAGAGGTATTGCATTAATCTGTGTTTTTGTCATTGCAATTATTGTCATGATTTGGCTGATTGCAAAAGTCAAAGTTCACCCTTTTCTCGCTTTGATGTCCATTTCTCTTGCTCTCGCCTTTATTGCAGGTATTCCATTAGCTAAAATCCCCACCATGATTGGTGATGGGTTTAGTGGCACTTTCAAAAGTATTGGGATTGTGATTATTTTCGGTGCCATTATTGGTATGGTGCTCGAAAAAACCGGTGCAGCGTTAAAATTAGCTGATATGGTTGTCAAATATGTTGGGCATAAAAGACCTGAACTGGCCATGTTAATTATGGGTTGGGTTGTGGGTATCCCCGTTTTTTGCGATAGTGGCTTTGTGGTACTAAATCCTATCAGAGAAGCATTACGTAAAAAAATTTCCGCGAATCCTGTTAGTATGGCAGTAGCACTTAGTGCAGGTCTTTATGCTTCCCATGTCTTTATTCCACCGACACCCGGTCCTATTGCAGCCGCGGGGGCTGTCGGATTAAGCCATAACTTATTATTAGTTATCGGCATGGGCGTAGTGGTATCCATTCCTGTTCTGTTTGCCAGCTACCTGTTCGCTAAATGGGTAAGCCGTAACATGACCTTGAATGAAGAGGACAGTGATACTGTCATTGAGAAAAGTTATGAAGCATTATTAAAACAATACGGCACCTTGCCGAGCGGTCGCTTGAGCCTTGCCCCAATTTGTGTACCAATTTTGCTCATAGCTTTAGGTTCTATCAGTAAGATTCTCGGGCTAGAAGGCAATGTCGGCATTCTATTGCAATTTTTAGGTCACCCAATCATTGCTCTCGCCCTTGGTGTGATTTGTGCTGTGGTATTGTTAATCAAAACAGAGAAAATCAGTGGCTTCGATCAGCTTACAAATGATACTTTAAAAATCGTTGGTCCGATTCTCTTTATTACTGCGGCTGGTGGTGTATTGGGTAAAGTCATCACGCAAGCAGGTTTTGTCGAATACATTAAGCAAAATGCACACATCATTAGTACTGCAGGCATTTTCTTTCCATTCTTAATTTCAGCCATTTTAAAAACTGCACAAGGTAGCTCAACTGTCGCCATTATCACCACGGCTTCAATTATGGGCATGTTTAGTGCACAAGCCTCTTTAATGAGCGCCTTAGGCTTAACCGTGATGGCGATCGCTGCAGGGGCAATGTGTGTTTCTCATGCTAACGACAGCTATTATTGGGTGGTTACGAATTTTACCAAAATGACCCCACAACAAGGTTACCGTACACAAACTGCTTTAACACTGATTATGGGTATCGTTGGGATTATTACCGTATATCTACTTTCACTTATTTTATTGTAAAAGGATAAGATTATGCGAATTGTGATTGCACCAGATTCTTTTAAAGAAAGTCTTACGGCGCTTGAAGTCGCGCAAGCCATTAAAATAGGCTTTCAAAAGATATTACCTCACGCGGAATATGTGCTTGTTCCAATGGCAGATGGCGGAGAAGGCACGGTACAATCTTTGGTGGATGCCACACAAGGTGAGATCATTAATACAGAGGTCATTGCCCCCTTAGGAAATCCAATCCAAGCATTTTTTGGATCATCTGGAGACAAACAGACCGCCATTATCGAAATGGCGGCAGCATCGGGCTTGCATTTAGTGCCTGTCGAACAGCGTAATCCGCTAAAAACCACTAGCTTTGGGACGGGACAATTGATAAAAGCCGCGTTGGATTTGGGGGTAAAAAAAATCATACTGGGCATTGGTGGTAGTGCCACTAATGATGCAGGTGTGGGCATGTTACAAGCACTTGGCGCATTATTTCTCGATCAACATCAGCAACCAATTGGGTTTGGCGGTGAACAGTTGCAAGATATTATGCATGTCGATTTATCTCAATTAGATCCCCGTTTATCTTCTGTAGAATTAGAAGTGGCGTGTGATGTCAATAATCCGTTGTGTGGACCTCGAGGGGCTTCTGCCATCTTTGGTCCACAAAAAGGAGCAAGCGTAGAAATGGTTGAGAAATTAGATAATGCATTACTTCACTTCTCACATGTGGTAGAGCAACAATATCAACGCAATATTCGTGATCATGCTGGTGCTGGCGCAGCTGGGGGAATGGGAGGTGGCTTATTATTGTTACCTAATGTTTCTCTAAAAGCTGGTGTCGAGATTGTTATCAAGGCTGTCAAACTCGATACCCTTGTTGCCAATGCAGACTTAGTGATCACAGGGGAAGGGAGAATGGATAGTCAAACAGCACAAGGGAAAACCCCAAGTGGTGTGGCAAAAACTGCCAAACATTTTCAGAAACCCGTGCTTGCTATTGTGGGGAGTCTAAAAGAGGATTATGAAGTGGTTTATCAAGCAGGCATCGATGCCGTTTTCCCGATTATACGTCAGGTAGAGAGTTTGGAAGCGACCTTAAAGTGCGGTCGAGAAAATTTAATTTCTGCGGCACAGAATATTGCTCGCTTCTATTTGCTTGCTAAACATATACCAGATTAACCTAGAAAACAGATATAAAAAAAGTGCAATGAAAACATTGCACTTTTTCTTTTTTAAAGCAATGAATTATAGTGAAGCTTGATCAATCGCTACACCAGCACCCATTGTTGTAGAAAGACTTACTTTCTTGATGAATACACCTTTAGACGTTGTTGGTTTCGCTTTCGCTAATGCCGCTAATAAGGCTTGTAAGTTTTCTTTTAATTGTTCTTCGCTAAAGTTAACTTTACCGATTGTGGTGTGGATGATACCGTTTTTATCATTGCGGTAACGAACCTGACCAGATTTCGCATTTTTCACTGCATCAGCAACGTTTGGTGTAACAGTACCTACTTTAGGGTTTGGCATTAAACCACGTGGACCTAAAATTTGACCTAATTGACCTACAACACGCATCGCATCTGGAGAAGCGATAACAACATCGAAGTTCATTTCACCTTTTTTCACTAATTCAGCTAAATCTTCCATACCGACTAAATCCGCCCCCGCTTCTTTAGCTGCTTCTGCGTTTGCACCTTGAGTGAACACAGCAACACGTACAGAACGACCTGTACCGTGTGGTAATACAGTTGCACCACGTACGTTTTGGTCAGATTTACGCGGATCGATACCTAAGTTCACTGCAACATCCACGCTTTCAACAAATTTAGCTGTCGCAAATTGTTTTAATACTGCGATTGCTTCATTGATTTCATAGGCTTTTGTAGAGTCGACTGCCGCCTTGATTGATTTCATTTTTTTAGTCAATTTAGCCATCGTATTATTCCTCCACCACTAAGCCCATTGAGCGAGCTGTACCAGCGATTGATTTCATTTTCGTTTCGATAGAAGAACCTGTCATATCTGCTGCTTTGGTTTCAGCGATTTGACGAACTTGTTCTAATGTTACTTTACCCACTTTATCTTTGTTTGGTTTACCTGAACCAGACTTGATACCTGCAGCTTTTTTCAATAATACTGCTGCTGGTGGTGTTTTCGTAATGAACGTGAATGAACGGTCTGCATACACAGTAATAACAACTGGAATTGGTAAACCTTTTTCTAAACTCTCAGTACGAGCGTTGAATGCTTTACAGAATTCCATGATGTTCACACCTTGTTGACCTAACGCAGGACCAACTGGTGGTGAAGGGTTAGCCATACCAGCTGCAACTTGCAACTTAACATAGGCTTGTACTTTTTTTGCCATTTTTAGCTTCCTCTAGAATGGGTAATAGCGCTATTGCTAGCTCCCCTGTTTACGAAAAGGATGTATTGTAATTAAACACAACCCAAACTTCAAGTAAAAATTACTCAATAAACTCACCACACTTATCGATTAAGTAGAATAGCTAAGTGCGGTTAAAAATTAATTTGTTTTCTCAACTTGGCTGAATTCAAGTTCAACAGGTGTTGCACGACCAAAGATAGAAACAGACACTTTTAAGCGACCTTTTTCATAATCCACTTCTTCCACTGTACCATTAAAGTCAGCGAATGGTCCTTCAGTGACACGAACTTCTTCACCAGGCTGAAATTCTTTTCTGTGGCGAGGTTTTTCTGAACTTTCTTGTAAACGATTTAAAATACGATCCGCTTCACGCTGTGAAATTGGCGCTGGTTTATCTGCTGTACCACCAATAAAACCCATAACACGTGGTACACTGCGTACTAAATGCCAAGTTTCGTCATTCATTTCCATTTGCACTAATACATAACCTGGAAAAAATTTACGCTCACTTTTACGTCTTTTTCCGGCTACGTTTTCTACGATTTCTTCTGTCGGCACAAGCACTTCACCAAATTGATCTTCCATTTGGTGTAACTTAATATATTCACGCAATGTTGTTGCAACACGACCTTCAAAACCAGAAAAAGCCTGTAACACATACCAACGTTTTTTGGTTGTTGTTTCTGTCATCTTAGAACCTCAAATCTGTTAAGAAAGTAATTAACGCAACAATCACTGAATCTAATCCCCACAGGATTAAAGACACAACAATCGTTACACCTGCCACAATTAATGTCGTTTGCATCGCTTCTGGACGCGTTGGCCAGACAATTTTTCTTAATTCAATTCTTGATTCACTAAAGAAATGACGTGCTTTCACACCTTGGTTTGTTAATGCAGCAAGACCTAACGCAATCAACAATAAAACCACGACTCCAACCACACGAATCGGAGTAGAAAATTGTTCTACAAAATAAATATTACCTAATGCTGCAGTTGCAATAACAACAATAACGAGCAACCATAAAAAGCGATTCAAGCCTTTTGACTTTTGGTTCTCGACTTCATGCGCATTTTTCTTTTTCTCAATTTCTAACGCCATAATTTAATCCATTACTTAACTTAAATAGGGGATTCGTTTCTGAACGCGTGATTGTAGCACTTTATTTAAAAAATGCATATTAAAATTACAGCAGAAGCTTAAATTTTTCATTGGCATTCCTGCTCAATTTTGCTAGCAAAGAACAAAGGCATACTCTCAGTTAAATCGTGTTGAGATCCATTTGATGCTCATTTCAAATCTCATAGAAACACAAAAGGCGTATCTTTCGATACGCCTTCTTTCGCATGTTAAGCCAAATTA
>ENA-UOTW01000061-UOTW01000061.1-synthetic-metagenome-genome-assembly--contig:-NODE-61-length-25198-cov-2.066341_pt1 | contig 25198 bp, 25 predicted proteins | sample MGYA00238141_ERZ746978 | MGnify/ENA primary metagenome ERZ746978 (study PRJEB28755, sample SAMN02352454) | synthetic metagenome | study: EMG produced TPA metagenomics assembly of the Artificial... | reverse complement strand
AAGAGATATCGTAGTAGTCGCTTGCCGGAACAAATTCGGGATGAAGTGATTCCTAAAAATATCTTGATGATTGGACCGACTGGAGTCGGGAAAACGGAGATTGCGCGTCGTATCGCAAAGCTAACCGGAGCTCCGTTTATAAAAGTAGAAGCTACAAAATATACAGAAGTCGGTTACGTAGGTCGCGATGTAGAATCGATGGTACGCGATTTAGTGGAATCATCTATCCGAACTGTCAAAATGGAAAAGAGGGTAAAAGTCAAGGAACAGGCGGAGAAAAATGCTGAAGAAGCGCTAGTTCAGCTTTTACTTCCTTCAAAGAAACCGCAAAACAACTTTAAGAATCCTTTTGAGATGTTATTTTCTAACCAGCAACAAACCGAAAAAAGCGATCAGGAAGATCCAACCCTAGAGCAACGACGAAAACAAATGGCCTGGAAGCTAGCGGCAGGTCAGCTTGAGGACGAACAGATCGAACTAGAAGTCGATGATAAGTCGCCGTCCATGTTCGATATGTTGCAAATTCCTGGTGCAGAGCAGATGGGGAATCAGATGCAGGAAATGTTTGGGAGCTTGATGCCTAAGCGAACCAAAAAACGCACGCTGACCATCCGAGAAGCACGTAAAATCTTGATTCAACAAGAAGCTCAAAAGCTGGTGGATATGGATGAAGTGACTCAAGAATCAATAGCTCGAGCTGAACAATTTGGGATTATCTTTATCGACGAGATTGATAAAATCGCCGGAAAGGATAGTCGTGGGCCTGACGTGTCACGAGAGGGAGTCCAACGTGACATTTTACCGATTGTGGAAGGCTCTACGATTATGACCAAGTATGGACCAGTGAAGACAGATTATATGCTTTTCATGGCTGCTGGAGCGTTCCATGTAGCCAAACCATCTGATCTTATTCCGGAATTACAGGGGCGTTTCCCGATTCGAGTAGAGCTTTCAAGCCTGAAAGCCGAAGATTTTATAAGAATATTGACAGAACCTAAAAATGCATTAATTACACAATACCAAGCCCTTTTGGAAACGGAAGGAATTAAAATTGTGTTTTCTGAAGATGCTATACATGAGATAGCACGATTGGCAACAGAGGTAAATCAAAGTACCGATAATATCGGAGCAAGAAGACTTCACACCCTATTAGAAAAATTGCTTGAGGATTTATCTTTTGAAGCAACAGAAATTAACCTGAGTGTGATCAATATTACCGCTCAATATGTACAAGAAAAGTTAAATAGCATTGTACAGAATCGCGACCTAAGTCAATACATTTTATAGAGAGAAATATATATATTGGCGATCTATTTGTGAGAAGATGTCAGGAGGAAATATACGATGGATTTACTAACAAAAACTAGAAGGATTAACCGTATGCTTCAAAAAACGGCTGGTAACGCGGTTAATTTTAATGAAATGTCAAGCGTACTAAGTGACGTTATTGATGCAAATATTTTCGTTTTAAGTAGAAAAGGAAAATTACTGGGATATGCAATTGCACAGGAAATCGACAATGATCGTATTCGCAAAATGCTTGAAGATCGCCGTTTCCCAGAAGAATATAGCAATGGTCTATTAAAAGTTGAAGAAACATCTGCAAACCTTGATGTAAACAGTCCACATAGTGCTTTCCCAGTGGAAATGAAAGAAGTATTCCCTACAGGTTGGACTACAATTGTTCCAATTATGGGTGGCGGAGATCGATTGGGTACATTGATCTTGGCTCGTGTAAATAAAGAATTTGTTGAAGGTGACCTAATTCTAACTGAAGTGGGCGCTACTGTAGTAGGTATGGAAATTTTGCGTGAACGTGCTGAGGCAATTGAAGAAGAAGCGCGCAGCAAAGCTGTTGTACAAATGGCTATTGGCTCATTGTCCTATAGTGAACTTGAAGCGGTTGAGCATATTTTCCAAGAACTAGATGGGAAAGAAGGCCTACTTGTTGCTTCCAAAATTGCTGACCGCGTAGGTATTACGCGTTCTGTAATTGTTAACGCTTTGAGAAAATTAGAGAGTGCTGGTGTTATTGAATCACGTTCTTTGGGTATGAAGGGTACATTTATTAAAGTTCTAAATGGCAAACTTCTTCCGGAATTAGAAAAGCTTAAAACGCCATAAACTGACATAAAACCCAGTTGTTATGCGCTTTGTTGAAAAATGAAGAAGGAGGTCTATTGACCTTCTTCTCTTTTTTTTCATATTTATCACTTAGTTATATAGTATTCACAATAAGTATTCACATTATTAATACATTTATGAAACGAATGTGACAAAATTGGTAAAAAGCACTGTTTTTATAGGCATTTTAACCAATTGAGACTTTTGTAACATTTTTCCTAGTCCTAGTAAGATAGGGCTTTCTTAGTAGTTTTCTTCATGGTATTATAGGTGCGTGTTAGATGTCGAATTGCAAAGAAAATAGAAGAAAAATGTAAGCTTAGGCACAAAGGAGGGGAGAGAAGCTTGATTCAATCTACGCAATTAAATGTACTAGAAAACTCATTGGACGCCGCTATGCTTAGACAAAAAGTGATTGCCAACAATATTTCTAACATTGATACTCCTCATTTTGAGAGCAAGCATGTAGTATTTGAAAGCTTGCTGAAGGAGGCATTGGAAGGAAATAGTGGTCGAACCTTAGAAGCATATCGAACGAATCAGAGACACATTCCATTTGGCACAGGTTTAGGTAATATCCCTCAGGCCCGGACCATAACGAACAACCAGACGTCAATTCAAAATAATGGAAACAATGTGGACATTGATTTTGAAATGAGCCAACAGGCCAAGAACACCATTTGGTATAACGGTCTAGTTCAGCTAACAAATGGATACTTTACGAAACTGAAGAGTGTTGTTGAGGGAGGAAGATAGTAGATGAGTCTGTTTCGTGGAATTGATACAAGTGCCTCTGCCTTGACTGCCAATCGGCTAAGGCTGGATACGATTGCTTCTAATATCGCAAATGCCAATACGACTCGTGGGAAATTCGTAAATGGGGCGTGGCAACCGTACCGACGTAAGATGGTAGAATTATCACCAAGAACAGGAGAGTCATTCGACAATCTTCTACAAGCAGCGGTCGGGAATGTAGCAGGTCGTCAGGAATCTGGGGTACATGTTACCGGGATTAAAGAGGACAATAGTCAATTTCAAAGGGTCTATAATCCTGAACACCCGGACGCGGACCTAGATGGCTACGTCCTGATGCCTAATGTAGACGTGACAAAAGAAATGGTTGACATGATTTCTGCTTCTAGGTCTTATGAGGCAAATGTTACAGCTATGAATGCATTAAAGGGCATGATGCAAAAAGCACTAGAGATTAATGGTAAATAATAAAGGGGTTGACTGACAGTTGGAAATTAATAACATAGGTTCAGTCATAAATGCACAGCCGCTACAACAAGTAAAAAATACAGCTTCACCGGCTGAAGTAGCGCGCAATTTCTCGGCCTATATGACCGATGCCCTTGATCAGGTGAATCAGGCGCAATTAGTTTCAGAAGAAATGGCAATAAAATATGCCGCAGGAGAAGTGACCGATGTCCATCAGGTGATGGTAGCGGGTCAAAAAGCTTCTCTCATGTTACAAATGACGATGCAAGTACGTAACAAAGCGATCGAAGCATATCAGGAAATCATGCGCATGCAGGTGTAAGGTTCCAAACGGGTATGCAGCTCTGTAGAGGTGAACCATGAACGAACGTTTATTGTTATATCGAGACAAGATAAAGACAATGTGGGACAAGCTCACGAAAAAACAAAAATTATTGATAGGTGCTTCAGCTCTTTTCCTACTTATCGCGCTTTCCCTTTATTTATACATAGCTTCTCGTCCTGTATATGTAAATTTATATGACAGATTGAGCGAGCAAGAAGTTGGTGCGATAAAACAAGAACTAGAAGCAAAAAACATCCCATATCGTTTAACTGGAAATGGGACAGGTATTCAAGTGCCGCAAACAATGGCGCAAGATGTCATAGTTGATTTAGCAGCTCAAGGAATTCCTAAGGATGCTGGGATCAGCTCTGAAATTTTCTCTAATAATATGTTTGGCATGACCGATCGCCAGTTTGAAGTGATGAAGAAAGATGCTCTTCAACAGGAGATTCGAAAAATCTTGGAAAAAGTCAAAGGGGTTCGTACTGCCCAAGTTATCCTAACCATGCCGGAAGAAACCACGTTTGTCACGGACAACACAGATAAAGCCACAGCATCAGTCATGGTAGAGGTAGACCCAAGTGCTCAATTAAACGATGCACAAATCAAATCTTTGTATCACATTGTTTCACGCTCAGTGAAAAACTTACCTGTAGAAAACATAACGATTACCGATCAGTATTCCAATACATTGGAGTTAGCTGGTAAAGAAGAGGGCAATTCACTTACTGCTTTTGAACAGCAAGAACGGATACGTAATAAAGTAGAAAGAGAAATACAGAAGAACTTATTCAACATGCTATCCACCATTATGGGCCGAGATAAAGTTGTCGTACATACAATGGTACAAATGGATTTCTCAAAAGAAAACCGTGTAGAAAATTTAGTTTCACCTGTTGTAAATGATGAAGGTATTATAATTAGTTCTCAAAAATTATCAAAAGCATATACCGGACAAGGAACTCCGCCGATCGGTGGTGTAGCCGGTACAGGTGATAACCAAGTTGGCAGTTACCAGTCTGCTACAACTCAAGGTAGCAATAGTGAATATGAAGAGCTGTCTGATACTGTCAATCGTGAAGTAAATCGTATAACGAAGAACGTAACCGCTAGTCCATATCAAATTGTCGATATTTCTATCAACGTTGGGGTTGAGCCTCCAAATGGAGGAACGTTGGATGACGCTACCAAAGAAAACATACAAAAAGTAATTGGTAATGTTGTTCGTGTAGCCGTCAGCAATAAGAATTTACCCGATGATGAAGTGAACAAGCGTATTTCTGTTTTTGCAAAACCGTTCTCCGGCAACCAAGATGATAACAACAATGGCTTCTTTACTCCAACCGTGATGTATGGAGTCGGAGCAGTAGCTTTATTAGCCATAGGAGCACTTGCGTTTATGCTTATTCGTCGACGCAAACAGCAAGAGCAAGAAGAGGAAGAGTTCGAAGAGGAATTTCCGTTTACTCCATCGCCTGATATTCCAGATCTATCTTCTTTGGAAGATGATACAGATGAAGCGGTGGTTCGTAAACAGCTGGAAAAATTGGCTCGAAGCAATCCAGACGAGTTCGTCGTTCTGCTTCGTACGTGGCTAGCAGAAGACTAAGGAGTGAGTATAGTGGCTCGTGTCGCAAAAGAGTTAACTGGAAGGCAAAAAGCTGCGATTTTGCTCATTTCGCTTGGTCCAGATGTCTCGGCACAGGTATTTAAGCATTTACGTGAAGATGAGATTGAACAGCTTACATTGGAAATTGCCAGTGTACGTAAAGTGGATCATGAAGAAAAAGGCAAAATTCTAGCAGAATTTCATCAGATTGCAGTTGCCAAGGAAGTAATAGCACAAGGTGGTATTACCTACGCAAAGGAAATTTTGGAAAAAGCATTAGGAGAAAACAAAGCGCTAGATATCTTGAACCGATTGACAGCCAATTTGCAAGTGCGCCCGTTTGACTTCGCTAGAAAAGCGGACCCTAGTCAAATCCTTAACTTTATTCAAAATGAACATTCACAAACCATTGCATTGGTTCTAGCTTATCTAGAACCACAGCAATCTTCCATGATCTTGTCATCACTGTCGCAGGATCGTCAGGCAGATGTAGCTAAACGGATAGCTTTAATGGATAGTACATCTCCAGAGGTAATTGCCCAGGTAGAACAGGTATTGGAACAAAAACTTTCTGCAACTGTAACCCAAGATTACACACAAGCGGGTGGCATTGAATCAATCGTAAACATCTTAAATGGTGTTGACCGTAGTACAGAACGAACCATCCTTGATTCACTGGAGATTCAAGACCCAGAGCTTGCGGAAGAGATCAAAAAACGCATGTTTGTATTCGAAGACATTGCTACACTGGACAATCGTTCCATTCAACGTGTTATTCGCGATGTGGACAACAACGATTTACAGCTTGCGCTTAAAGTGGCAAGTGAAGAAGTTCGCGAAACGGTTTTCCGCAACATGTCCAAACGGATGGCAGATACCTTCAAAGAAGAAATGGAGTTTATGGGACCTGTGCGATTGCGTGATGTTGAGGAGGCACAATCCCGGATTGTTGCTACTATTCGTCGCTTAGAAGAAGCTGGAGAAATCATCATCGCCCGCGGTGGAGGAGATGATATCATTGTCTAGGATTGTTAAGGCAAATCGATATGTCCAGTCTGTAGATGCCTATGTACTTGAAGTAACTCAGAAAATGAATGCTGCTTTACAAGTACAGACGGATGAAGTAGACGAAATGTTGCTGGAAAATAAAGTTTTTGATAATCAGAAAATCGAAGAAGAAGCGAAGGCCATTATACGAGATGCGGAAGAGCTAGCTGAAAGTATTATGGCTGATGCTTCTAATCAAGCAGAGCAATTGCGCGAGCAAGCACGGCAGGAGATAGCCGAGTGGTGGGAGCAAAAGCAAAAAGAAGCAGAGGAAATGGCGCAGCAGACCAAGGAAATGGCTCGTGAGGAAGGATATGCTCTTGGTCAGGAGCAGGGCTTAGAGCAGGCACGTCTTGAACAGGAGGAAAATGTTCAAAAGGCTAAGGATGTTTTAACGCAAGCTTATGAGACCAAAGAGAAGGTTATAGCGGAAGCCGAGCCATTTTTAGTAGAACTGAGCTTAGATATCTCTCGTAAAATCATTCATGATGAGCTGACGCTGGCACCTGAAAAGGTCGTTGAGATTGTTCGACAGGCTTTAAAAAGCTCACGCTCGCATGGAGAAGTATCTATTTTGGTGAATCACAAACTGTATCCATTTGTCGAAGAACACCGTGAACAATTGCTTTCGTTAATCGATGGACAAGCGGAACTAGGCATTTATCCAGATTATGCCGTTAAAGATGAAGGTTGCATTATCCGGACAGCCTACGGAAGCGTGGATGCCAAAATTGATACCCAACTAAAAGAAATCAAACAAATTCTGATGGACGTAGCGCGGGGAAGTGAATCCCAATGATTACATTAAACGCAGAAAAATATAAAGTTGCTATGCAAACAATTACTCCTCACCGGATAAATGGTAAGGTGACACAGGTAGTGGGACTCACTGTAGAATCCCAGGGACCTGAAGCTAAATTAGGTGAGATTTGCATGATTGAATCGCCTCATCACAAAGAGCCAATTATGGCTGAGGTGGTGGGGTTTCGAGATACAAAGGTTCTATTAATGCCACTTGGTGATTTGTCGTACATCGGTCCTGGATGTGATGTAGTAGCTACAGGTAGACCTTTATCAGTGAAGGTAGGACCCGAAATTTTAGGGAGTATTCTTGACGGTTTAGGTCGTCCTTTATCAAATGAGTCGCTTCCCTATGGACTAACGAACTATCCAACTGATAACATGCCACCTAACCCATTGACAAGACCGAGAATAGCAGAACCTCTAAGTTTAGGTGTTCGAGCTATAGATGGCTTATTGTCAATGGGAAAAGGTCAGCGTGTAGGTATCTTTGCCGGCTCTGGGGTAGGAAAAAGTACTTTGATGAGTATGATTGCTCGCAATACGACTGCTGACATTAATGTTATTGCTCTTGTCGGAGAGCGTGGACGTGAAGTGCGGGACTTTATCGAGCGAGATTTAGGCGAAGAGGGATTAAAACGGTCTGTTGTTGTAGTTGCTACATCAGATCAACCAGCAATGATTCGTATTAAAGGTGCGATGATTGCTACTGCGATTGCTGAATATTTTAGGGATCGTGGGCTTAACGTGATGTTAATGATGGATTCTGTGACACGTTTTGCTATGGCTCAGCGTGAAATTGGTCTCGCCATTGGTGAACCACCAGCTACACGCGGATATACCCCGTCTGTATTTGCTATGTTGCCTAAGCTACTGGAACGTTCAGGTACATCAGACAAAGGCAGCATTACCGCTTTGTATACCGTATTGGTTGACTCTGATGATATGAATGATCCGATAGCCGATGCTGTGCGGGGGATATTAGATGGTCATATTGTGTTGGATCGCAAAATTGCCCAACGAGGGCATTTTCCAGCGATTGATATTTTGCAAAGCGTGAGTCGGGTAATGAGTGAGATTTGCACTCCACAGCACTTACAAGCAGCTCAGGAATTAAAACGACACATGGCTACATATAAAGAGGCAGAGGATCTAATTAATATTGGAGCGTACAAGATGGGAACGAATCGAGAAATTGATGCCGCTATTCGTCATAGAGAGACGATTCGGGCATTTACGGCACAGGGCGTTAATGAGCCCTCCGATTTTGATACGACTCTGCAAGCATTAACCGCTCATTTTGGGAGTGTGATGTAACGTGAAGCCTTTTCGCTTCCATATGCAAAAAGTACTTGATTTAAAGGAAAAAGAAACAGAACAAGCACAATGGGCATTTGGTCGATCGGTACAACAAAAACAACAAGAAGAGCAAAAGCTATATCGACTTGTTGATAAGCGAAATACGATGTCCGATTCGCTTGTGGATATGCAACATTCTGCATGCAGCGCATCTGACTTATTAGCCGTAACGAGATTTCAGCAGGTAGTTGACCGCCAGATTGAAACGCAAAAACGTCGCATTATTGGTTGTGATAAAGAAATTGAGCGATGCAAGGAGAAATTGCACTACCATTTGCAAGAATCCAAGCTGTGGTCAACCCTGCGTGATAAAGCTCAAACCAAATATATAGAATGGCAAAACCAAGTAGAACAAAAAGAAATGGATGAGATCGGCACAAATCGATTCCTCCGACAATTGAAGCAGGTGTGAAAGGAGGCGTCTTCATGGAAGAGGAAATCCAGGAGGAACGCGAGTATAACAGGCTAGAGTGGCTCTTATACATCATTGTTATTCCTGCCTTATTTGCTAGTTTGTTAGCTGGAATCTTGGCAAGCCTCCTTGGCTACGATGTCGTGGGAAGCGTAAAAGATTGGCTAAATAACATTCCATATGTAGAAAAGCTGATACCAGACGATACACCAACTAGCCAAACGGTAGAAGGTAGCAAAGAAGATAGCAAAACGGAAGCAAAAAAGGCTCAGGTAAATGAGGAGGCAGCTAAGAGCAAACAGGCTGCTGATCAATTGCAAAAAGAGGTAAGCCAAAAAGATAGCACGATTGCATCTTTACAAAAACAAATCGCGAATCTACAAAAAGCAACGGAAGAAAAGCGCATAGAAGAGGAAGAAAGACAAAAACAGTTTCAGGATTTAGCTAAGATATACAGCACTATGTCGGCTAAAAATGCAGCCGCGATCGTAAGTAATCTTAGCAAGGAGGAAGCCGTTGTTGTTCTTTCCAAAATGAAGACAGACCAACAGGCTCAGCTACTGGCGAAGATGGACCCAAAAAAGGCCGCGGATATTTCTATTCTGCTAAAGGATAATCAAATTTCCAAGGATGATGACATAGCAGCCTTACAACAGCGGGTCCAAATTTTAACGAAAGCCTTAAGTGAAACTAGGGAATCAAGCAAAATAGATGCAGAGAAGTTAATGAAAAGCTTTGAATCTATGAATGCAGGAGATGCATCTAAAATTTTAATCTCACTGTATAAAATAAATTCAGAACGTGCTTTAAGCGTACTGGGACAAGTATCTGACAATAAACGGGGCGAGTTTCTAAGTGAAATTAGCAAGACAAACCCCGAATTAGCAGCGCGCTTGACGAATGCGTTGCCTCGATGAAGTACAAATGTTCTTCATCGTTTACATAGCAACGAAATTATATAGGAGGTGATTAGATGAATATTGGAAACATGCAAGCTGTGATGCCTATGGGACCTGGCACAACCGGAGCGGCTCCACTAGTAAATGGAGGACAGGCTTCTGTTGCCGGCCAGGAGCAAGGAATTTTTTCTTTGCAATTAGGCTTAGCGGTTGGAGCCTTTACTAACATGTCTGAAGTGGAGTTTCCGGGTCTTTCTGATGAAGATGCAAGTGCTTTGGAGGATCTGATGGCGATGCTTCAGCAGTTGCTAGGAGCCAATCAACAGATGCTCTTGCCACAGGAACAGCAAATCAGCGTGGAGGATGGACAAGCTGAGGAAGCTACTGCCGGCAAGCTTCCAATCATCACACTCACAACGAATGAGGGAAAACAAACCTTACTTCAAGCATTAACAGCACAGGGAATGTCTGCGGAGGATGCTAACAAATTAACTGATTTGTTGCAGAAGCTGCCGTCGATGACTCCTGATCAAGCAAAGGGGGATTATCAAAAATTGCTTGAAACCGTGCAAAAAACGCTGGGACAAATGGGGATTTCCTTACAAAAGGATGGGGCTTTAGAAGAGCAACAATCCGTATTGGTTACTCCTCAATTGAAAAAGCAGTTGATGCCTACTACAGCTAATCGAGTAGAGGTTTCCAACCAAATTCCTACTCATATGCAACCCGTTCGAGTTAATCACGCACTGAGCCAATATGGCCAGGAAGCGGGTATTCAGGTGAAATCGTTCCAAGCTACCATGCAGGAAGCAATCACACCAGTAGCTATGAACCAAGAAACCGTTGATGGAGACGTAGATGCGACCGCTCAACTTCACGTGGAGAACATTTCAGCTACTCCGGTACAAAAGCAATCAACTACAGCACCGGAAATGAGAAGCTTCCCTGTTCGAGCAGAACAGATGCCACAGCAGGTTACGGATATATTTGTCCGTCAGCTAAAAGTAGGAACACTCCAAGGGGTAACGGAAGCAAAGCTAATCCTTTATCCACAGGAGCTAGGTAAAGTTGATGTGCGTATTAGCTCAAACAATGGTGTGATTACCGCTCACTTTATTGCTGAATCCAAACATGGCAAAGACATGCTGGATCAACAAATGGCTCAGCTTAGAACCGCTTTTGCTCAGCAGGGGATACAAGTGGATAAGCTGGAAGTAAGCCAACAAAACACTAATTCCACATTCTCATTTGATCAGGACAAAGGAAATGGTGGTCAGCAGGCTCGTGAGCAATCACAGGATCAAGGTACACAGAACGAGCAAGCAGAAGCTTCCTTTGACAGTGTTCTCGATAGCGAGCGTGAAAGCAGTAGAAGACTGGGAGCATCTCGCGTAGACCTGAACGCATAAAGGGTATAAGGATGGAGGGATAGTTTTGAACCATCATATACGTGTAGGAAGCACCTATTATCCTTCGCGGCTCTCCACTCCTAAGAAGACGGGAGCTTCGCAACCAGCGACTAAGCCATTTGATCAATGGCTTTCTGATTCCTTAACGGCCCAGCAGAGTCAGAGCTCCTCTCCAAAAGCCCTCTCCTTTAGCCAGCATGCGGTACAGAGGATGCGTGAGAGTGGTATTGAACTGCAACCAGAAGATATGCAGCGGCTGGAGAGTGGGTTTCAAAAGGCGAGGGACAAAGGAGCACGAGAGTCCCTAATCTTGATGGATAATGTCGCCTATGTCGTAAGCATCTCGAATCAAAAGGTAATTACGGCTATGGATGAAAGCCGAATGAAGGAAAATGTATTTACCAATATTGACAGTGCAGTCTTTGTATAAATAGGGCCGGCCCTCATGTAGGAAGCCCACGGGTTGCCAAATGACTGAGGTAATCCATAAATGAAAAAGGGAGGTTTATTGATGATTCGTTCGATGTATTCCGGTGTATCCGGCATGAAGGGTTTTCAAACAAAATTAGATGTAATTGGTAATAATATTGCTAACGTGAATACGGTTGGTTTTAAAAAGAGCCGTGTCATGTTCCAGGATATTTTAAGCCAAAAGGTTGGTAGTGAATCAGGACCATCTGAAACACGAGGTAGTGTTAATCCAAAGCAAATAGGTTTGGGAACCACAGTTGCTGCCATTAACGTTGTTCACTCTGTTGGTAGCCCAATGACCACGAATTTGACATCTGATTTATCTATTGAGGGTGATGGATTCTTCGTGGTTTCGGATGGAGAGAATAAATATCTGACTCGTGCCGGTAACTTTGAACGCGATGTTGAGGGATTTCTTGTTAACCCACAAGGAATGAAGCTACTAGATGAGACTGGACAACCTGTTCAGATTGAGAGAGATAATGTAGTGTCCTATTCAATTGGTTCTGATGGGGTAATCACTACTGTTGGGAACGATCAACAAGTACAAACAGCTGCTACAATAGGTATGGTTACAGTTCCAAATCCAGGGGGATTAGAAAAAGTGGGTGGTTCCCTATTTAAAACGACAGTAGCATCAGGGAACATTGAAATGGAAACGACTACTCCAACAGAGGCAAACTCTAAAATTCTCTCAGGTCAACTTGAAATGTCCAACGTAGACCTAAGTGAAGAGTTCACTGAAATGATTGTTGCACAGCGTGGTTTCCAAGCGAATTCCCGTATTATCACCACTTCCGACACCGTTTTGGAAGAGCTGATTAACCTAAAACGCTAGGTAACAGCTAGTAGTAAGAAATAATCATCCGCATCACAACGATAAGGCAAGAGGAGGAATAACTCCTCCTCTGCCACCTTTGAAAGGAGTCGTTCGATGATTCGCTTGACCCGTTTTAACGGAAACACCTTTTATTTAAACGCGGTTCATATTGAAGTAGTAGAAGCAACACCAGATACGATTATTACCTTAACCACTGGCAAAAAGTATCTGGTCAAAGAGACAGTCGAAGACATCATTCTTCAAATGAAGCAGTTCTATCAGGAATCGTATTTGGCAAAGACGCTTAAACAACCAGGCGAATCTAGCTAATAACGGGAGGCCGCTATGTTTCAAAATAAATTAGTAAATATGGCACTTATTATTCTAATTGCTATCACTCTGTTAGGTGTGGCAGCATTCTTTATGTACATGTACACGTTTGCTCCAGCAAAACAAACGAACGGAGCAGAGGTAGTAAAAGCATTAAATGCAGATGAAATGAAGGAATACTCGGTAGATACCGATGATATTACCACTAACCTCTTAACCAATAACTTCGTGGTAGTACGTTTTAGCATTACAGCAGACGGTAAAGAAGGCAAAGCTGAGCTAGAAAAAAGATTGCCGCAAGTAAAGCAGGTTATTATTAAAAGCTTGGCTGGATTAACTCCAGAGGATCTAAAAGGTACAGAAGGCATTAACAAGCTTGAGGCTAAAGTCCTAAATGATGTGAATTCAATTATGCAAGATGGTAGAATCATTCTTGTTAGCACAACGAACCTAAAAAAGACATAAGAGATGAGAAAAACGATGAGTGGGATGAAACAAAGCGCAAAAGGAGGTGACCGCCATGGCCGAGGTACTTTCACAAGGTGAGATAGACGCGTTATTAGCTGCTCTTTCCTCTGGAGAAATGGATGCTAATGAACTTAAAAAAGAAGATGCCGAGAAAAAAATCAAGGTATATGATTTTAAGCGAGCGCTTCGCTTCTCTAAGGATCAGATCCGCGGACTTACGCGAATTCACGAGAATTATGCCAGACTCTTAACTACCTATTTTTCAGCGCAGCTTCGGACCTTCGTGCAAATTAATGTCGCCTCTGTTGACCAGTTGCCTTACGACGAATTTATCCGATCTATACCGAAGATGACCATCCTAAATATCTTTGAGGCACCGCCTTTAGAAGGTAGAATGGTAATGGAAGTAAATCCAAATATCGCTTATGCGATGTTGGATCGATTATTGGGCGGTCAAGGAATGATCCCAGATAAAATGGGGGCATTGACCGAGATTGAAACGACCGTAATGGAACGCGTCTTCAGCAAGGCGCTAGATAGTTTTCACGAAGCTTGGAAACAAATTATCGAATTAGATCCATATTTGGAAGTTCTGGAAATGAATCCGCAATTTATGCAGATTGTTTCACCTAATGAAATTGTTGCTGTTATTTCCTTTAGCACCAAGATTGGTGATACGACAGGCATGATTAATCTTTGCTTGCCGCACGTGGTATTAGAACCGATCATGCCAAAATTATCAGGGCAATACTGGTTCTCAACACAGCGACGACAACGAGATGAAGCAGAAAGACTGCTTTTAGAAGATCAAGTCAAAACTGCTAAATTGCCGATTTGTGCGGAACTAGGAACAAGCACCATCACCGTACGAGAATTTTTACAACTAACTCAAGGTGATGTCATTCAATTGGACCAAACCATCGATAACAGATTACATATCAAAGTGGGCGATTGCCTGAAATTCTACGGGCAGCCAGGTACATTAAAAGGTAAGGTAGCTGTACAAATCGATGAAGTGATAGAGGAGGGGGAGGAAAACTATGAGTAGAGATATGTTGTCTCAAGATGAGATTGATGCCTTGCTAAAAGCCAACGATAACCTCTCTGAGGAGCCAACACAAGTGGAGAACAGCATCGCCGATGTTGATGAATATCTCTCTCCCTTTGAGCAAGATGCTTTAGGTGAAATCGGTAATATTACGTTTGGCAGTGCAGCAACTGCATTATCTACTCTGCTAAGTCAAAAGGTAGATATTACGACACCAACAGTCTCCATCGTGAAGAGAAGTGAGTTAGTCGATGAATTTCCGCGACCGCATGTTGCGGTGCATGTTGAATATACGGATGGCTTTCAAGGTATCAACATGCTTGTTATTAAGGTAGCAGATGCCTCTGTCATTGCAGATTTAATGATGGGTGGCGATGGCCGAAATAATGCTCTTGAGCTATCAGAAATGCATTTGAGTGCTGTACAGGAAGCAATGAACCAAATGATGGGCTCCGCCGCAACCTCGATGTCGACTATTTTTAATCAATTAGTGAACATTTCTCCTCCTGGGATTGATATGATGGACCTACAGAATGGGCAAGGAGAAGAAGGATTGCCTAGCGGTGAGGAGCTTGTCAAGATTTCCTTCCAAATTAAGGTTGGAGATCAAGGAGAGCTAATTGATTCTAACATTATGCAGCTTTTACCAATTAATTTTGCCAAACAAATGATTAGTCGTTTGATGGGAAGTGAAGGACCGGAGATGGTTGAGACATCAGCAACAGCTTCTATCATGCATGAAGCGTCCATGGATTTTGGAAACCCAGCAGTAGCTCCGCAAGGAACACCTGCAGCACAAGCACCAATGGCAGCATCAGCACCGCAACAGCCAGTTATGGAACAAACACCTGGTATGCCTATGGGCGCGGCTCCGAGTGGTTATGAACAACAACCACCGCATCCGTATCCGCCGCAACCAGCACCATATGGCTATCCGCCAAATCAAGGGTATGCTCCATATCCGTATCCATACCCGCCATATCCGCAGCCATATGCTCAGGCTCCACAACAGGCTGGGGGAGCGATTAACTCACCGGTAGCGGCAGCGAATGTTCAACCAGCACAATTTGCCCCATTCCAAGGGAATAATGCTGCTCAGTCAGATGAGCAGAACCTAGGGCTGCTATTGGATATTCCACTTCAGGTAACTGTAGAGTTGGGTCGTACAAAAAAACTAATTCGCGATATACTAGAGATGTCTGCTGGTTCTATTATTCAGTTAGACAAATTAGCGGGTGAGCCTGTTGATATATTAGTCAACAACAAGCTGATCGCAAAAGGTGAGGTCGTTGTCATTGACGAAAACTTCGGTGTGCGTGTAACCGATATAATTAGTCAATGGGATCGTGTACAGAAGTTACAATAAGCAGATCTTTAAGGAGGAACAGTAGGATGTCTAACAAAGTGTTAATCGTGGATGACGCAGCATTTATGAGAATGATGGTAAAGGAAATCTTGACGAAAAATGGTTTTACGGTTGTTGGGGAAGCAAGTGATGGTGCCCAAGCAGTTGAGAAGTATAAGGAGTTAGGTCCTGACTTAGTAACAATGGATATTACAATGCCAGAGATGGATGGTATCACAGCTTTGAAGGAAATTCGCAAGCTTGATCCTAATGCTCGTGTTATCATGTGTTCCGCAATGGGACAACAATCTATGGTTATCGATGCTATTCAGGCTGGTGCGAAAGACTTTATCGTAAAACCTTTCCAAGCGGATCGAGTAATCGAAGCCATCAAAAAGACGTTGAGCTAAACGATTATGAATGCAATGAACATTCGTAGTTTGTTCGTGGCAATGTTACTAGTTTTTGCTGTAGTAGCGCCTTCACCAACAGTGAGTTATGCGGAGGCAAAACAGACAGAGGGGTCAGCTTTTGACTGGTTACAGCAGGATGCAAAACAGGGAAAACAAGGGACTGGGGGAGAGTTATCTACGGATTCTCCAGTTCCAAAAAGCCCTAGTATTCTTGGATATGTGGTCCAAATCGTCTTTTCATTAGCAGTAGTTGTCGGCCTAATCTATCTGTTATTCAAATGGCTAGGAAAGAGACAAGCTGGCGGTTTTCGAGAAAGTGGCCCATTTCGAACTTTAGGAGGCTTTTCTCTTGGAACAGGTAAGTCCATTCAATTGGTGATGATTGGCGACTCGCTTTATGTGTTAGGCGTGGGGGAAAATATTCAGCTTATCCGGCAGATTCCGCCTGGTGATGAGTTGGATGTTATTTTGGCCGATATCGAGAATAAAACAACTCCTGATTGGTCATGGAATAAGCTTGGTCATTTGTTTCAAGCACAATCTAAGACTACATCCACGCACACTCAACAAACAGATGCCTCTTTTGATCAGCTACTGGACGAACAGTGGCGGGAAGTCTCCCATGCGGAGCAACAAAAGAATCAATGGGAACAGAACCGCCGCAAAGGGGATTAGTCATGAACAGATTTTTGCCACTTCTATTCATATGTGCAACGTTTCTTTGTTTGATGACCTATACACAGGTTGCTGAAGCAAGTACATCAGATGCAGCAGGACTTTTAACCAAAAGTCCACAGGTAGATTTTAAGATCGGCGGGGGAGCAGATACTCCTGAGAAAACAGCTTCTACAATTCAACTGCTGTTAATGTTCACGGTCTTAGCCTTAGCACCCAGCATCTTAATTTTAATGACTTGCTTTACGCGTATTGTAGTGGTGTTGTCGTTTGTACGTACGGCTTTAGCTACTCAACAAATGCCACCTAACCAGGTGATTGTGGGTATGGCGTTGTTCTTAACATTCTTCGTCATGGCGCCTACATTTCAAACCATTAACGATACCGCAGTAAAACCGTTGATGCAGGGGAAAATTACGGAGCAACAAGCGTTGGATAAAGCAGTTATTCCTCTAAAATCGTTTATGCTAAAGCAGACGAGACAAAAGGATTTAGCGTTATTTTTGCAATACTCGAAGTCTGAAAAACCAAAGTCAATAGAAGATGTATCTTTAGTAGCCTTGGTTCCTGCTTTTGCCATCAGCGAATTAAAAACAGCTTTTCAAATCGGTTTTATGTTGTTTATTCCATTTTTGGTTATCGATATGATTGTGGCTAGTATTTTGATGGGGATGGGGATGATGATGCTCCCGCCTGTCATGATTTCACTACCGTTTAAAATCCTGTTGTTTATCATGGTGGACGGCTGGTATCTCGTTGTGAAATCACTCTTTTTAAGCTTCTAGGAGGCCTGATGAAACATGACATCAGATATGATCTTACAAATTGCGCAATCCTCAGTATATACCATATTGATCGTGCTTGCCCCTATTTTGGGAATTGCGCTGTTAGTCGGGCTAATGGTGAGTATTTTTCAGGCAACAACACAAATTCAAGAACAAACGTTGGCGTTCATTCCCAAGATCGTAGCCGTGTTTCTTTCCTTGCTCATTTTTGGTCCATGGATGCTGCGTATTGTCATTGAATTTACAGCAAATATCATGGGTAACCTGTACAGATTTGTGGGGTAGAATATGCAACTGATTGAAACGTTCTTGCCCATGTACCTGCTGGTATTTGTGCGAATTATTTCCTTTGTGGTATCGGCTCCACTATTTACGCAACGCGGTATGCCTAATCAGTTTAAGATTGGCTTCGCTGCTGCTATGGCGTTCATCAGTTTTGCCTATGTACCCATTTTGGATAAAATTCCGCTGGATATCACTTTTGCTGCTTATGTAGTAAAGGAAACGATCGTGGGCTTGTTATTGGGGTTCTTGCTACAGCTCATGTTTTCGGCTGTACGGGTAGCGGGTGGACTCATGGATTTGCAAATGGGTTTAGCTATGGCTAACGTTGTAGATCCGGCTACAGGTGCTTATGTACCAATTTCGGGTCGTTTGAAGGAAATCCTAGCTACCTTATATTTTTTGAGTATTAATGGACATCATTTGATGATTCAGGGCATTCTGAAAAGCTATCAGACCATCCCGATTAGCAAACTCGGAGTCTCGTTTTCTTCTGAAGCATTTGGAGAGTTTATGCTGAAGGCTATTTCGCAGATGTTTTTGAGCGCCTTCATGATGGCAATACCGATTGTTATTGCCTTATTTCTGGTAGACCTCTCTCTTGGTATTGTCGCCAAAACGGTTCCACAATTTAATATTTTTGTGGTAGGTCTTCCATTGAAACTGTTAATTAGCTTTTTAATGCTCATTTTCATCATGCCTGGATTCTTTTTAGTACTTAGTAATTATATTTCCAAGATGTTTCAGGCTATGGCGGAATTGATCTTGATTTTGGGAGGAGCATGATGAGTTATCCACGTTTTTTTGTGACAGTAGACCTGCAATTTTTTAACGGCGAAAAAACAGAAAAAGCAACTCCTCAAAAACGTCAGGATTCTCGCAAAAAAGGGCAGGTTGCCAAAAGTTCAGATTTGGCCCCCGCTTTTATGATCAGCTCCGTATTTTTTCTGTTGATGATCGCTGGCTCTTGGATGTTAGGCATCTTTGAAGGCATTCTACGCGAATCGTTGGGCAGTTATGCGACCTGGGAAGTAAATGCTGAAAATCTTCAGGTGATTACCCTGCAGGTCGTCAAGGAGGCAGCCAAGATTCTGGGTATGGTGTTTGGCGTCTGCATGTTGGTCGCGTTAGTGGTCAACTATTTGCAAGTCGGGGTGCTTTTCTCCTTAGAACCAATTCAATTTAAACTAGAAAAATTAAATCCAATCGAAGGCTTTAAGAAAATTTTTTCGATGCGGACTCTTGTTGAATTGTTTAAGTCTATTTTAAAGATTACAGCAGGAATGATTGTTGTTTACATGATTTTATGGGACATCAAGGATAAGATTCCACGGCTTTCCTTTTCCACAATCGAAGCAGTGCTAGAGTTTACAGGCTGGCAGGTCGTGAAGCTGGGGATTTCAGTCGGAATGCTGTTGGTTATCTTAGGATTCCTTGATTATCTATATCAACGCTACGAATATGAAAAGAATCTACGCATGTCCAAACAAGACATTAAAGATGAACATAAAAAAATGGAGGGTGACCCCCTCATCAAAAGTAAAATTAAAGAACGCCAAAGACAGATGGCCATGCGCCGCATGATGCAGGAAGTTCCTAACGCAGATGTCATTATTACCAACCCGACCCACTTTGCGGTAGCGATTAAGTATGATTCTGCTGAAATGATGGCGCCGACGGTGATTGCTAAAGGTCAGGATTTTTTAGCTTTGAAAATCCGAGAAATCGCCAAAAAGAACCGCGTAGTTACAATGGAGAACAAACCACTTGCGAGGGCATTATACGCAAAGGTAGAGGTTGGTCAAACCATTCCAGAGGAACTGTTCAAAGCGGTAGCAGAGGTATTGGCCTATGTCTATAAACTGCAAGGTAAAGTGAAACGATGAAAGGAGGAGACGAGATGGGTGCAAAACAGTTGGGCATGATCATCTTCGTGTTAAGCATTGTCGTAATGATGGTAATCCCTTTACCATCCGGATTGTTAGATATGCTACTAATTGTTAATATATCGTTGGCCCTGGTTATCCTGCTCGTCTCGATGTATACCAAAGAGGCTCTGGAATTTTCCATCTTTCCTACATTATTGCTATTAACAACACTATTCCGGTTGGCTTTAAACGTTTCAACTACCCGTAACATCTTATCTACAGGTCAGGGTGGTACAGTTATCGAAGCGTTTGGAGATTTCGTAGTAGGTGGTAACGCTGTTATCGGTTTTGTTGTATTCCTAATCTTGATCATCATCCAGTTCATCGTTATCACGAAAGGTTCGGAACGTGTAGCGGAAGTTGCTGCTCGTTTTACATTAGATGCGATGCCAGGGAAGCAAATGAGTATTGATGCAGACCTAAATGCAGGAATGATTAGTGAACAAGATGCGAGACAGCGACGTCGTAAAATTGAACGAGAAGCAGACTTTTACGGCTCCATGGATGGGGCGAGTAAATTCGTAAAAGGGGATGCTATCGCAGGTATCGTTATCTTTATTGTCAATATTATTGGCGGTTTTATTATCGGGGTAGCTATACATAAATTAAGCTTTATGGAAGCTTTAAGTACCTTTACACTACTTTCGATTGGTGATGCCTTAGTAAGCCAGATTCCCGCGCTTCTGATTTCGACAGCAACAGGTATTATTGTAACACGTGCATCTTCGGAAGGCGGTTTAGGGGAAGATATCACAGAACAATTGTTCGCACACCCTAAATTGCTGTATGTGGTTGCTGCAGCGATGCTATTACTCGGATTGTTAACACCAATCAGCTTGCTTCCTACGGCTATCGTAGCTGTCATTTCATGTATTGCGGCAACGAGATTAACCAAACAGCAGAAAAGCGAATTGGCCGAATCCTTTACACAGGAAGAAGAGCAGCAGCTTGAGGAAGTTCGAAGTCCAGAGAGTGTGGTTAATCTTCTACAGGTTGATCCGATTGAGTTTGAATTTGGCTATGGGTTAATTCCGTTAGCGGATACGAAGCAGGGTGGAGATTTACTCGATCGAGTCATTATGATCCGTCGCCAGTGCGCCCTTGAATTAGGACTAGTTGTTCCCGTTATCCGTATTCGGGATAACATTCAACTGAAGCCGAATGAATACATCATCAAAATCAACGGGAACGTGATTGCAACGGGTGAGATTTTAATGGATCACTATCTGGCAATGAGTCCTGGATTTGAGGATGAATCCGTGGAGGGTATCCCTACGATGGAACCGGCGTTTGGCCTACCAGCTCTTTGGGTTTCTGAGGAAAATAAAGAGATGGCTGAGCTATCTGGCTATACGGTTGTCGATCCGCCATCTGTAGTTGCTACCCATCTAACAGAGATTATTAAACGCCACGCTCATGAATTACTCGGACGTCAGGAGACACGAGCGTTAATTGATAACATACGTGAAACAGCACCAGTGTTAGTAGATGAATTAATCCCATCCTTGCTTTCAATTGGTGACGTTCAGAAGGTTCTACAGAAACTATTAAAAGAAAAAATTTCGATTCGTAATCTTCCAATCATTTTGGAAGCATTGGCTGATCATGCTATGTTCTCTAAGGACCCAGAGGTATTGACTGAATATGTGAGACAGGCATTAGCTAGACAAATTACTTTACAGTTTACACAGCCTGGAGAACCGCTCCGAGTCATTACGGCAGGTCCAAGTTTGGAAAAAACCATCTCCGAGAGTGTTGAGCAATCTGAACAAGGCAGTTACCTAGCTATGGACCCGGATACCTCTCAACGCATCTACCAAAATGTATCTGAGCAAGTAAATCGTATGGTAAATATGGGTCAACAGCCTGTTATTCTATCTTCTCCTATGACTCGCATGTATTTGCGACAATTGATGGAGCGCATGTTGCCTGACATTCCTGTTCTGTCGTACAGTGAATTAGAGCCTCATGTTGAAGTGCAGAGTGTAGGAGTGGTGAATGTATAATGAAAGTCAAACGATACTTGGTTGAATCAATGCCAGAGGCCTTAGAAAAGATTCGTGTCGAACTCGGGAAAGATGCTGTCATTTTAAATACGAAGCAAGTTAAGACAGGCGGCTTCATGGGGCTGTTTAAAAAACAGCAAATCGAAGTGATCGCAGCAGCGGAAACCAAGGAAGAAAAGCAGGCTCCAGCAAAGCCTGCTACTTCCGTTCCTAAACTGGATAGGCAAGAGACTGTGAACTCATTGGTAGGCAAGCAAGGATATCAAGCGCCTAAAAACAATGAGCAACCCTCTGTTGGACAGAGTCCCAAGGTTATCCAAACAGCTTCTCAGCCCAACACAGCTCCTCACGCAAGTCCAAAAGAGGAGCTATTGGTAACTCCAGCACAAAATGGAGATGCCGTGCAGCCAGAGGGGCAACCCAAGTCATTGGCAGGAGCGCTTGCAGCCATCCGTTATCAACAAACAATAAATACCTTTACAGATTCTAATCCACAAGCGAGTACAGGATTACCGAAGTCAACTCCAGTTCAAACTCCGCTAGTGCGGGAGCGAGAGGAAGACACGGGACTTATAGCAACATCAGTAGAGATGACCTCTACTCCTAGCGCAGAAGAGTCTTCGTTGCCAGATCATTCTCAGAGCTTAGCATCCTCTTTATCCATGAATCAGACTGGGACTTCTGTTTCTACAGAAAAAGCGCATCAAGAGAAACGACTTGATCAAGCAACAGGTATGCAAGAATATCGGGATATGATTGGGGAGCTAAAAGATATGAGAGTAATGCTCCACAAGCTCTTGTTTGCTAAACAGGCCAGTGAGCAATTACCTCCATCCCTTACCGAATGGCGAGAGAAGCTTTTACATAATGAAATGCAAGAAAGCACGATTGCTACAATATTGCATGATATTTTACTAGAGCTATCTGATCCATATCATGCTACCCAGGAAGAAGTAGACAGCTTGATGAGACAAAGAATAGCCGAACGAATCGCTAAGCATGTACCTGATGAAGCCAAAACAAAGAATCCTAAAAAATATCTATTCTTTTTTGGACCAACAGGAGTGGGTAAAACCACGACAATTGCCAAGCTGGCAGCCTGGCATATGTTAAAGGAAAAACGAAAGGTAGGGTTTATTACGGCCGATACCTATCGAATTGCAGCAGTAGAGCAGTTAAAGACATACGCCAATATCTTAAATGTACCATTAGAGGTCGTTTTCTCTGCAAATGAAATGGAGAATGCCTTGGACAAAATGCAGGGCTATGATCTGATTTTCATTGACACAGCGGGACGTAACTATCGAAATGATGAATTTGTAAGCAAAATAAAAGAGTATTTACAATGGGAAGAAATGAGCGAGCATTTACTAGTCATGAGTCTAACCTCCAAATTTGCGGACATGCAGGCAATCATGGAGCAGTTTAAGAACGTGCCTATCTCGCAGGTTATTTTAACAAAGGCTGACGAAACACTACATTATGGACCCATCTTGTCGTTACTTGAGCAATTTGATCTTCCTCTTACTTATTTGACTACAGGACAAAATGTTCCTGACGATATTGAAGTCATCACAACGGAGAAACTGACCAAGTTGATCGTGGGGGAAGAGGCATATGCATGATCAAGCTCAAAAGCTGCGAGAACAGTTTCAACGGAAGAAGCAAGCACATGAAGCAAAGATAGAGACGCGCAAAACGCGACTCGTAGCCGTTACTAGCGGAAAGGGTGGCGTTGGTAAATCAAATGTCACGCTTAATTTAGCCCTAGGTCTCATGGAGCAAGGCAAGAAGGTTCTTGTATTTGATGTTGATCTAGGCTTAGCTAATCTTGACGTTTTAATGGGGGTTACTCCTAAGAAACACTTATTTCATCTTCTTGAAGCAGACCATACTGTATGGGACATCATTGAAAAAGGTCCTAAAGGTCTGGAATTCATTGCAGGTGGCTCAGGCTTTAGCGAAATGTCTCGACTCCAAGATTGGGAATTGAGTAAGGTTTTTGATGAATTGGGAAAATTACAAGGTTATGCCGATATTATCCTTTTTGATACAGGGGCTGGACTTAGCAAAGAATCTTTGCAATTTCTAATGGCATCTGATGAAATTTTGCTGGTGACCACACCTGAGCCACCAGCTATCACGGATGCATATGCCATGATGAAGATGGTTCATTTGCAAAAACCTGATGCTAACATCAAGTTAATAATAAATCGTACTTCAACAACACGGGAAGGTCAGCAAACCGCTGATAAGCTGATTACAGTAGCCCAACGTTTTTTGGAATTTCCTATAGGAGTACTTGGAATATTGCCGGACGACCCGTATGTTTCAAAGGCAGTAAAGCAGCAGCACCCCCTTTTACTCGTTTATCCACAGTCTCAGATGGCAAAAGGCATTCGCCAACTGGCTGCAAAATATACTGCCCAGCTCAACCCTTCTTTAACAGATCAGGAAGAGCAAGGTGGATTTAAAGGATTTCTTGCTAAATTAAGAAAGTGGATGTAAACAGATGGTGTAAACGATTGAAGTGACTAGAAGGGAGCGGTAACATGATGAAAATTAAAGTACTAGTGGCAGACGATTCCGCTTTCATGCGCAAGGTCATTTCTGACATTTTGACAAGCGATCCCAACATTGAAGTGGTGGCTCGTGCTCGAAATGGAATGGAATGCTTAGAAAAAGTAAGAGAACTACAGCCAGATGTGGTTACGCTTGATGTGGAAATGCCTATTTTAGATGGACTTGCAACATTAGAGAGGCTGATGGTAGAGCATCCACTGCCTGTTGTCATGTTGAGTAGCTTGACTAAAGAAGGAGCGGATGCCACTTTAAAAGCGCTGGAGTTAGGTGCTTTTGATTTTATTGGCAAACCCTCTGGGCCCATTTCCTTAGACATCCATAAAGTTGGCAAACAGCTTGTCGAACTCGTGAAGGAAGCTGCGGCAGCAAAGGGACGTTTCAGGCAAAAACAAATAGCTCCAATCGCGAAAGCTCCTGTTAAAAAACCACTAACAGAGCCAAAGAAAAAGCTATTTCAAACAGAAAAGATGAATGAGCAAGTCCTTCCTACGAAAGAAAGTATGGGAGTGCAACATACGGAATTGACGGATAAGTCAGGGACGCAGGCTGTGTTCTTAGGAACATCCACAGGGGGTCCTCGTCCTTTAAAAACTTTAATAAATCAGATACCTGCTTATTTTCCAGCGCCGATATTAATTGTGCAGCATATGCCACCAGGGTTTACGAAAAGTTTGGCCCAACGCCTAGATAGCATGTGCCAAATCTCAGTAAAGGAAGCAACTGACGGAGAAGAAGTGAAGGCAGGTATAGCTTATATCGCACCGGGAGGCTATCATATGGAAGCCATGCAACCATCCGGTGGAAAAATCATCATTAAATTACATCAAGAGTCGCCACG
>ENA-UOTW01000060-UOTW01000060.1-synthetic-metagenome-genome-assembly--contig:-NODE-60-length-26061-cov-2.122279_pt1 | contig 26061 bp, 23 predicted proteins | sample MGYA00238141_ERZ746978 | MGnify/ENA primary metagenome ERZ746978 (study PRJEB28755, sample SAMN02352454) | synthetic metagenome | study: EMG produced TPA metagenomics assembly of the Artificial... | reverse complement strand
TAAAATATTAGCCGATACAGCCGAACAAACAATGTCCTCTCCGTATTTGCCAGCATTGGCATGACCTGTCATAGCAATCTCTGCAATGCCCGTCTGAGATCGAATTACCTCGACCTTAACCATTACGCGTTGATCTTTTCGATAACAACTTTAGAGAATGGTTGACGGTGACCTTGCTTACGACGGTAGTTTTTCTTTGCTTTGTACTTATACACGATAACTTTCTCACCTTTACCGTGCTTTTCAACTTTAGCTGTTACAGTTGCACCAGCTACAGTTGGAGTACCCGCAGTTACTTTACCGTCTTTGCTTACGAACAATACTTGATCAAAAGTAACTGTTTCACCTTCGGAAGCAGCTAGTTTTTCGATGAAAAGAGTAGCACCCTCTTCAACTTTGTATTGTTTACCACCTGTTACGATAATTGCGTACATTCTATTGCACCTCCTATACTCAGACTCGCCTTATGCAGGTGTGGCTTTACAAACCATCTTACTAAAACCTGATTCGCGCGGTTACAGTATGCTCAAGGTACAAGCATAGCTGCATAACAATCAGAGAATATCATACCTAGTAGAAAAGGTCAAGAAAAACGTTTAGAGTCAGCCTTTTTCCCAACATGCAAAATCTGATATTCACTTGGGTGCATGGTTTCACGTGAAATAAATTGAACCAAAACGTCCCAATCCTTCGCTAATTGCTCACGTCTTCCCTCAGCTTGAACATACTCATACACATGAGGATGAAAAGCGGCTACAATAGCTTCTGCATCCTGTCCCCGGATCAATGCTTTAGCCTCTCGAATAAAACGCCCTGCTACCTCCTGCTCCGTTAAAATCCTCCCCTTACCACTGCAAGTAATGCATGGCTTGGTTAGAACAGATGCAAGGTTGTTTCTTACCTTTTTCCTTGTCATTTCCAAAAGGCCTAATTGTGTAAAGCCCATGACATAACTATTGGTCACGTCTTTGTCTAATTCCCTCTGCAAGGCTTCCTGTACAATCTGCTGGTTTTTGGCCTGCTTCATATCAATGAAATCAATTATGATAATACCGCCAATATCGCGAAGCCTTAGTTGTCTAGCAATCTCTTGGGCTGCCTCCACATTGGTTGCCGTCACGGTATCCTCTAGCTGCTGACCGCTCTTCCCCGTGAATTTCCCTGTATTAACATCGATCACAGTCATAGCCTCTGTTTGATCAATTACCAAGAAGCCGCCACTTTTGAGCCACACTTGCCTGTACAGAGCTTTTTCAATTTCTTTGTCGACACCATAGGCATCTAACACAGAGGTTTTTCCTTGATAGAATTGAATTTTAGTAAACATGGCTGGATAAATAGCCTTTGCTTGTCCCCTAAGCTCATGATACAGCTCTGCGTCATCCACTACGATTTCCAGCATCTGATCTTCCGAGCGATCTAATAAAATGCGGCTTACTGCATCATCTGCTGACAATAGAAGGGACGGCGTTTTTTTCTTTCCCGTTTCCTGATAGGCCGCCTTCCATTTTGTACGCAGGAAATTAAGCTCTGTCTGCAACTGCTCCACAGAAGCTTCCTCGGCCATCGTTCTTACAATAATCCCTTCTCCCTCAGCTAAGCTATCTGTTGCCCATGTTCTTAGTCGTTCCCGTTTGTCTACGTCTACAATTTTACGTGACAACGAGATTAGCCCTGCAAATGGCAAATAAACCAGCATGCGTCCCGGCAGACTGATTTCAGAGGTAAGTCTTGGAGATTTGCTTCCTATCGCTTCCTTGCTAATTTGGACGATTTTTTCCTCGCCTACTTGTAGCAATGTCCGAATATTAGGCTTGGCCGCCCCTCGGTTCTGTACTTTCCAGCCTGGGGGCAATGCCTCGTCAATATATAAAAACGCTTCCTGCTCTTCTCCAATATCTATAAAGGCAGCTTGCATGGCTGGTAAGACTTTTTTTACTCGCCCTCTATAAATATTTCCCACCGCCGCCATTGGTTTGTTCCGTTCCATTGTCAATTCTGCAAGTCGCCCTGCTTCCATGACAGCAATACGTGTTTCTTCTATGTCACGGCTCACGATAATTTGTTGGAGAGCACGTTGTTGTTTTTTGTTCAACTAATCTTCCTCCTGGAGGTCTGTCCTATCCTCTCATTGTAGCGCATTTCTATTCGATTTGAAAAATAACAGAAGTAACTTTTCAATGATCAAGTCAAGAAGCATCACACGCTACAGTAGGCTGCTGATCCAATCTCGCTGACGCCGCTCCACTAGACAAGCATAAAGTACATTCTCCGCAGGCAGTACGCCACCTTGTTTCCCTGTAATATAAAACAAATGATATTTCCCTTTTTGTAGCTTATGGGTGGCTTCCCAAACAGAGAGAGACGAAGGTACGCGTACAGGCTCTATCGGCTCTAGTCTGGGCGCTCTCTGATATCTTTTATGTAAAAAGCGAATAAACTGATAAGGAAAGCGTTTGTATGCTTGCCCATTGGTAAGAGCCAAATAGATGGCAATAGCAGTTAGATTGGCATGAAGCAACCAAATTCCGGCTCCTAGAAGTAAAATAGCTAATCCACAGCTACTGCTAAATGATAAAATCGCCGCTTTCCGATAAGAAATGAACGATGTTAAGACTGCCTGCACAATGCGGCCACCATCTAAGGGCCACATCGGTAATAAATTAAACAAAGCAATCATCATATTGCTTTTCATAAAAAAATGAGCCCAATGCTCCGACCATATACCTACCCACCAAAATAAAAGAGAAAAAAAAATCATAACGATATTCATAAAAGGGCCTGCTAATGCTACGACAATCTCGTCTATGGCATCAGATGTTGGAGATTCCTCCATAACCGCGACTCCACCGAAGGGTAACAATTGAATTTCTTTTACTTCCCAGCCAAGTTCACGGGCGGCCGCTATGTGACCAAGCTCATGGATAAGTACAATGATAAACAACGCAATCGTTTCAATAAAATAACCAGCCATTACAGCTAGGCCTATGACCAGCCAAAATAAAAGGTGGATGCGGATACGAATACCGCCTGGCCAAAAGTCACTCAAATGAGATCACGTCCAATGGATTAGTAAATCTTCCGTTTTGTTTCATCGCCATAAAAAGGTAACGCGTGTTAACCACTTGATCGACAAAAGGCTTAGCAACCCCAACAGTGTCCTTTTTATTCACCCAGTCATTTACAGATACATTGACTTTTTCAAGGTTTCCATACCAAATCTCTCGATCATTGGTATACTGCATGACCACAGTGGTTCCATAACCAGATTTTTCCCCAACAAAAGTTACCCAGCCGCTATCCATGTTGACGACCTCTCCTTTTTCTCCTAAGTCAACAACTATTTTGGCGCTTTTCGTATCATATTCCTTCGCTATTTTCCACTCCTTCGGCAAACTCCACTTACTTAGCTGATACGCGTTGGCTGGCACACTCTCCTTCTCCTTTTTGTTAAAAAGAACCGGTAGCGCGCTTGACGAGTGACCTGTGACTTGTTCGTACCAAACCGCCACGCCTTCAAAATTAAAATCGCGAGTCATCACTTCTCTTGATAAATCTCGCCATGTATTCGGAACACCAAACGGGCTTTTTAATAGGACATAGGCCACACCAATAACCGCTAGAGAAAGATAGATCTGCCTTTTAAGCTGGAATCCCACCGGTTTGCTCGGGGGAGTCTCGTTGCTGAAATCAGTGTTTTTTACATATTGATCAGGAATAAGCACTCTTTTTATCGGATCGTGTAGTTCATCAATGTGTGGCGGCATACTGTCGCGCGATTGTAAGAGAAGCTGTTCTTTTCTTTCCTGTCTTCTCTCCTTTACCCGTTCTCTTTCATGAAACATGCATCCCACCCCTTTTCAGGCCAATCTTTACTTGGATTATATGACTTGTCTAGGTGGGATATGACACTGTAAAACAGAGCTGTAATCATTAGCATAAATGAAAAAAAACAGCCCCTCAAAAGAGAGACTGCTTCTTTTTATACGTATTTGATCTTACAGACGATTAACGTTAGCAGCTTGTGGTCCACGGCTACCTTGAACGATTTCAAACTCAACTTTTTGACCTTCTTCAAGAGTTTTGAAACCTTCAGTTTGGATAGCGCTGTAGTGTACGAATACATCTTCTCCGCCTTCAACTTGAATGAAGCCAAAACCTTTTTCTGCGTTAAACCATTTTACAGTACCTTGTTGCATGGAAAAAACCTCCTAGAAATGTTCGCCTTTTCAGACGATTAAAATATCTGTTAACCATCACTTAAAGCTTGTTTCAAGGAAAAAAGCCGTGCCCAACAGAGACTTGATCACATGGTGACGCTATCTCTGAAAAGCACGGCATATCATCCAATCCATCAAATCACTAGGTAAGTAAAATGGTTAACTTACCTTGAATATATCACACATTTATTGGTTTGTCACGATTTTTAACTTAATCGAAACTAAGTTTCTGCTTCCTCATCCCAATATTCAATACTACACCTATTGTTAAGAAATTGGTTAAAAGCGAGCTTCCACCATAACTAATAAATGGTAAAGGCAAACCAGTAATTGGCATTAGTTGAATGGTCATTCCAATATTTTCAAAAATTTGAAACGTAAGCATTCCAACTACACCTGATACCACATAGGCACCGAATGGATCATTACACTCCATCGCAATCCGAATCATTCGATATACTAACACGAAAAACAGGATCATCATAATTCCTGCTCCAATAAACCCTAAACGCTCTCCAATGACCGTAAAAATGAAATCACTCTCACCAACCGGAACCCATAGCAAGCTAGCCTGTGTGGCTGTGTGCAAGCCTTTACCTGTTAACTGCCCCGATCCAATTGCAATAAGCGATTGTAAAAGCTGAAATCCTTGCCCTACTGGATCAAGATAAGGGTTTAACCAAGATTCAATCCGAGCCCATTGATAAGGTTTGATCAATTTAAAAAAGATATCATCTTTATGGTACATATAAACATAGGAAACTAACCCTACTCCAATAGCAGCAATCCCGCTAAACGTAATCATATGCCGTACTCGAATTCCACCAACAATCAGCATGGTTGCTAATATAGCACAAAAGACTAAAGCTGTACCCAAGTCTGGTTGTTTAAAAATCATGAGAAGCGGTACCCCAACGATCAGAAATACAGGCCACCATTCATAAAGATAATAAGGCTTACCTAATTTTTCTTCACGTTTGGACATATAGTGTGCAGCAGCTATTATCGTAAAAATTTTCATAGGTTCGGATGGTTGAAACAGAACGACACCCAGATTATACCAACTAGTGGCGTTGTTAATGGCCTTCGTAAAAAATACGCCGAAAAGCAAAACTAGTCCTATAGCGTAAACTACATATGATAGCTGCCGGAACACCCGATAATCAATAATCAGTGTACAAAACAATACACCAAAACCAATAGCATACCACATAAGCTGTCGGTTCGCTGTCGCCACTCCTGGGGCAGATCCGCTTATACCGAGATAACTAAACAAGCCAAGACCTAGAAGGATCAACAGAATCAACCAATCCAACTGCTTTATATATCGCTTTTCAAAATCCATTTTTTTCCCCCGTGCATGTTAAGGTCTAGTATCTGTAAGTCTTATATTATTCGGAAATGCAAAGAAAAACTTGAAAACCAAACCTTTGGCACTAAGAACCTTCGTTGCACTTTGTAAGATAAAAATTCCATAAGTTCGGATCAGTAAAAAAGAAACAGGAGTATACCCCTGTTCTCTTGTTTCTCGACTAGCATTCCTTATTTTAAGCCAAAAAACTTACGGAACTTATGAAAAACTCCTGGTTTTTCCTGAAGTGGCAGTAAAGGCACTGATTCCCCTAACAAACGTCTTGCTACATTTCGATATGCTAAGGACGCACGGGATTCATGATTCATCACTGCCGGCTCGCCTGCATTTGCTGATTTGATGATATATTCATCATCAGGAATCACACCCAGTAAATCAATGGCAAGTAAATCCAGAATATCCTCTACATCTAACATGTCACCATTCTTAACCATATGGGACCGCACTCGATTAATTACTAATTTAGGCATTCCTACATTTTCACGTTCAAGCAGGCCAATGATACGATCTGCGTCACGTACTGCCGCCTTTTCCGGAGTCGTCACAACAATAGCCTGATCAGCCCCTGCTACAGCGTTGCGGAATCCTTGTTCAATACCTGCTGGACAATCGATAATGACGTAGTCAAAATCACGCTTCAATTGGGTGACGATATCTTCCATTTGATCTGTTGTAAGCGCTGATTTATCCTTGGTCTGCGCTGCTGGTAATAATGACAACGTCTCAAAACGCTTATCTTTAATTAAAGCCTGTTGCAAACGACAACTGCCTTCTGCTACGTCAACCAGGTCATAAATGATCCGATTTTCTAGTCCCATGACCACATCCAGATTGCGTAAGCCGATATCTGTATCTACCATACACACCTTCTGGCCATTAAGAGCCAATGCGGTTCCTATATTAGCAGATGAGGTGGTTTTCCCCACTCCGCCTTTCCCTGAAGTCACAACTATTGCAATACCCACGTATGCTCCCTCTCCTTCATTCCGTACCGTTATGCTTTCTTCTTACCCAAATCTGAGCGTAAGCGATGCAAAAAGTTCATTTTAGCGACTACCATCCGATCCTCTTCCAAATAAGCAAACTCAGTAGTACCGCTATAGTCCGACCATTCATCTCCCGGACGGCTGATTACTTCAGCAATTCTCAGTTGGGTTGGATGTAAGCAAGCGGAGGCGATTACAGCATCTTTGTCGCCATTCGTTCCCGCTTGCGCTACACCACGAAGATTACCTAACACGAAGATACTCCCCGTACTTCTTATCGTACCACCAGGATTAACATCACCCAGTAGCAAAATATCTCCGTCGTATTCTAATACCTGACCGGAACGAACCGTGTTTGTTTGTACAATCAATCCGGGAGCTTTGTCTTCTTTATATACTTCTTCTTTAAGAATCACATCCGAGTCGATCATATGAATAACCAGATTACCCTTCATGCGAATAATCTGCGTTAACTCTTCCTGTTGCTCTGGAGTGCAGTAACGCTTCCCAAGTTTTAATGTAATCCTGATGAGAGGACCACTAAAAAATTGTGGATGGCTGTGCTCAATTTTTTCACGTAAATCATCTAAAAGCTCCGAAAATGAACAGGTATCGTCCATAAAAAAGACAAGTCCATCTTTGGTTCCTTTAATGACTACTTTACTTTTGTCCGTATTTATCGAGATGTTTCACCTCGACCGTTACCATTCGCCATTTATACAACAAACTCCTGCCTCGCTAACAAAAAACTCAGCGAATTAATCTTAGAAAGCCTACTCTGTCGGCGTTACCGTACTGTTAAGTGGATACAAGGCATGATAAGCCTCCAGCAATTCACGCGCGATCCTATCTGAACCATGTCCTCCAGAATGCGGAACGACTACTACAAAGGAAATTTTAGGATTTTCGTAAGGTGCATATCCAAGGATCAAGGAGTTATCAGAAGAAGTTCCGCCTGTTTGAGCGGTACCTGTTTTAGCAGCTACACTAAACGGCAAGCCTGCCATTGCTGTCGCAGCAGTACCTCCAGGCTGAGTAACACGGCGCATCCCCTCTTGAACTACCTTGAGGTAGCTTGGATTGATATTAATTTTGTTCAAAACTTGCGGCTCTATGGTTGTAATGACATCTCCTGGCTTCTTAGGATCAATAGAGCCTTTTCGAATTTCTTTAACCATATGCGGTCGAATTCGATATCCGCCATTTGCGATTGTAGAAACGTATTGAGCCAATTGGATAGGAGTAAAGCTATCATACTGCCCAATAAGAGCATCGGCAATACGTCCCATTTCAAATGTTGGAGCTGGCCAGCCTGCCTTTGCACTTGGTAAATCAATACCAGTCTTAACTCCTAGACCGAATTGCTGATTGTAAAAATTAATGATCTTAAAGGATTCACGATAACTATTTCCTTTTCCTATCTCGCGCTCCTTTAATCTCCAGCCCATTGTGTACATGTATGTGTTATTGGATACAGCTATTGCTCGTCTTGCATCAACTTGACCATGTCCACCTAGTTTCCAGTTTCGTTTCTTTACATCCCCAAATTGGAAATAACCAGGGTCAAAAATTGACTCATTGGGTGTAGTCAACTTTTCTTGTAAGGCCATCATAACCGAAATAGGTTTCACTGTAGAAGCCGGTGGATAAACACCCCTAGTGACATTATTAAGCTGTGCTGGAGCAACTACCTTCTCATAATTCTCATTGAATAGCTTTCGATTATAGTGGAGGTTTAAATCGTAATCAGGGTAGTTAGCCATAGCCAAAACTTCACCTGTATTAGGATTCATTACGACCGCAGAGGCAGCGTTCACTGTTCCTTTCGCAGAGCGTCTCATCTCATTGACATTTCGTTTAAGAATTTCCTCCAATTTACTTTGGAAGCGATAATCTAAGGAAAGAACTAGATCATTACCAGGTATTGCTTCGCGAGTTCTTCCTTTCACGACCGTCTCTGCATCCTTGTTTACCTGCACGTCCATAATGCCATCTTTTCCACGTAAATCTTTCTCGTAATATCTTTCTAACCCCTCGACTCCAATACGATCTGTCTTGGAATATCCCATCGCAAGATACTCATTAACCTGACTTGCACTGATTGGGCTGATGTAGCCAAGAATATGTGTGGCAAAAGCGCCATCCTCATCTTGTCTAATTTGCCGTACGGGTTCAACAATTACATTAATTCCAGGTAATTCACTTAAATTTTCATTGATTTTGGCTACTTCAATTTCAGTAGCGTTTTCCTTAATTCGACGAGGAATGAATTTAGGCATACTATAATCTCGCATGCTATTTAAAATGCTAATACGATGCCACTGATACTGACGTTGCTCCGGAGTTAATGGCAATGCAACATCCAAATCAAATCTAGCAGCATATTGGAGTAATTCTGCATCTGTTTTACTGCTTAGCTCCCCAGCAGAAGGCATCTTGCTTAAAAGTGATTTTACATCCTTTTGCAAAGATTCCTTTACCTTGTCTTCAAGAGCAATTGGATACGGTACATTAGCTGAGATGACATATTTTAACAATTGACTGTCATAGGCTGTCTTCGTATCCACGTTCTTGCCGTCTACCTGAATCGTTGCTGGCAATTTTTTTTGTAAAGCTTCACGATCATTTTCATCGAAAGGGGATCTTACTGAGAGTCCCAAGGCAAAGGCTGTTTTTACTAAATCATAGTCCTTTATCCCTTTTAATTGAGCCGAATTTGGAAGAGCATTAATTTTGGGAGTTAGCTGCTGGATGAGCTTTTGAGATTGCTCTGGCTTAAAAGTGATCGGTAATGTGGTCTGCAATTCAGTCGCTTTTTTTATAAGCTCTTTATCAGTCCCAATCTTTTCATCCATTTGCAGCAAGCTCGTCAGTTTTTCGGCTACTGCTTCCTCATTAATTTCCTTTTTTTGCTCGGATGTATAAGTAACCGTAAAAACGGGCTTATTCGAAACCAAAACATTGTGGTTCACGTCTAAGATACGTCCACGCGGTGCAGGTATTGGTAATTGTCTAATACTATACTTTTCCAAATCGTGTTGATATTGTTCTCCTTCTACGATTTGCACATAGGCAAGTCGCAAAATAACAGCCGCAAAAAATATAAACACGAAAAAAAATAAAACGTTTAATCTAGTGGCAATATGGGATTTAGGTGGTTGTTGGTTCTCTCCCATGCGAGCTACTCCTCCTTCTGTCAGATCCTACTCATGAGAGCGCTCTTTGTTTTCTTTCACTTGCAAGCAAAGCTTTTTCATCGGCAAATAAACAAAAGCCGCAAACAGCATATTTAGAAGAACTGTCGGAAAAATTTCGTGAGTAAGTGTCCAACGAACATCTACAGGATTGGTCATAAATAAGCGAAACAGCGTATAAGTAAGCCACTCATGCCCAAACAAAACGAGAAGCAGCGTAGTAAACACGACGGCAAAGCTACGATGAAATAGCATCAAGACTAGTCCAGCAAAGTACCCTGCCACCATCATAGATAACGTATACACGCCGATTATATGACCGAAAACAACATCTTGTAACAGTCCAAAGACCAATCCATATAGCAATCCTTCCCGTCTCCCGATAAACAAGGAAATCAGGATAGTTCCCACCAAAGCAAAGCGGGGAATCGTCTCGTAAGACATCCCCCATGCACTCGGCACAAAAACTTGTACTACCGATCCTTCCAATATAAACAGCAATAGCAAAAAGAGGGTCAATTTCGTTCGAGATAACATACTATTTACCCCCTTTTCCCTTCGATTGCTGAGTGGTTCCTTTTTGACTGGAAGAACTCGAATCGCCAGTTGGAGTCTCCACAGACTTACGGTCAATAACCAAGACATCAGAAATTAATGTGAAATCAGCATACGGTTTTATATAGGCTGTTTGGGTTAATCCATAGTCTCCTGGCTCTGTTTTGACCACTATACCAATTGGTAGTTTACTAGGAATCATACCGCCTAACCCAGACGTAATTACCGCATCATTCACACTGATCTTTTGATCTAAAGGAATCTTGCGCATAATCAATAATTTTTCAACCGAGTCGTAATCCTCTAAAATTCCGCTTACATACTTCGTAGTAGTTGCTGGCTTCTGTTGGTTATTCGCCTGCGTGGTAGCTGTATTTGATTTATTCGAATTGGCCGCATTTGCTGTATTGCTTGTGCCATTCGTCTGTTGGCCATTACCAGTAGTTGAAGGCGGAGTTTGGATTGGCTGAGTGGCCAAAATGTATCCAGAAACATGGTTGCGGTTAGAGCTCTCTCTGCTTGTAAGCAATTCAACTGTCGCAGAGAAATTGGAAACATCCTTCACTCTCCCTATCAAACCTTTAGAGGTCATAACAGCCATGTCTTTCTTAACACCTTGTTTACTACCGCTACCGATAACCAACACATCATTCCATTGACTCGAATTCCTTGCAGCTACTTCTGAATAAATGACATTGTAATCATTTAATTTTTGTTTTGTGCCAAGACTCTCTCTCAGTTGTCCATTCTCATACTTTACAGCTTTTAACTCAGCAGACATCTGCGCGTATTGATCCAAGCTTGCTTTTAATACACGATTTTCTTCGTACACATGATAAGCATCTTGAACATTATGAACAAACTGCGAAACAGCCTGGGCAGGGCGATAAAATAGGCCCTGCACCACGCTGGTTGTATCTTTCATGAATTTTTCTGGCCATGTCAGGTTCATTCTGTCCTTGGCGGTATAACCCATCACTACCAACAGAACAACTAAGCCAATTAATACAATTATAAGTTTTCGATTACCGAAGAATGACATAGACACGTCACCCGCTTATCGTCTTTTTGCACGAGAAGATGTTATTCCATGTTTAGATTTAAAGAGATGCAAATTCTCAAGCGCTCGCCCTGTTCCAATGGCTACACAGTCAAGTGCATTCTCCGCCACATGAACAGGCATACCTGTTTCACGTGTTAATAAACGCTCAATGTGACGTAGTAATGCCCCGCCTCCAGTTAGTACAATTCCACGATCCATGATATCTGCAGCTAACTCTGGAGGACTTTTCTCCAATGTAATTTTCACAGCTTCAACAATTGACATAATCGTTTCAGCCAATGCTTCGGCAATTTCTGTACTTGTAACAGAGATCGTTTTTGGCAAACCTGTCACAAGATCTCGACCACGAATTTCTACTGTTTCTTGTTCATCCGGGGCGATAGCGGAACCAATCTCCATTTTCAACGTCTCAGCAGTACGCTCACCAATCATTAGATTGTAACGACGTTTAATATACTGAATGATGGCCTCATCCATTTCATCACCAGCTACACGAATGGAACGACTAGTAACAATTCCACCCAATGAGATGATAGCTACTTCCGTCGTACCGCCCCCAATGTCCACTACCATGCTACCTGTTGGTTCCCAAACAGGCAAATCAGCACCAATTGCAGCCGCAAATGGCTCTTCAATTGTATATGCTTCTTTTGCTCCTGCTTGCTTCGTTGCATCCTCTACCGCACGTTTTTCAACCGCTGTAATCCCAGATGGCACGCAAACCATTACACTAGGACGACGGCTAAAGAAGCCTTGATTTTTCTGAGCTTGACGAATAAAATAACGCATCATGGTTGCAGTGGTTTCAAAATCAGCAATAACTCCGTCTTTCATCGGACGAACAGCCACGATATTTCCTGGTGTACGACCAATCATGTTTTTGGCTGCATTACCTACAGCCTCAATTGTATTTGTATCAGTGCGGATCGCTACAACAGAAGGCTCGCTCACCACAATTCCTTTTCCTTTAACGTATACGAGGGTATTAGCTGTTCCCAAGTCAATCCCCATATCGCGTGTGAAACTACCAAACATATTGAAAATCTCCTTCCATTTTGTCAAAACGGTCATTTTCCTAGGATGCTTCCGCTGACAGACAGGTATTATTTGTTTTGTGAAAGGGTACGTGTTACATATATCCCTGTTCTTTTAAACTAACGTAATGACCATCTCCAATAATAAGATGATCCAAAAGAGGGATTCCTACTAAATCTCCTGCTTGGAGCAGAATTTTAGTCACATTAATATCCTCTTTGCTTGGAGCAGGATCTCCGCTTGGATGATTATGCAAACAGATTATAGAGGCACAAGAACGCTTAATTGCTTCGCGGTAAATATCCCGTGGATGAACAATAGAAGAATCTAAGCTTCCCACAAAAACTGTTTTCTTCCCTATCACCTGATTTTTCGTATTTAAAAAAAGGCATACAAAATGTTCTTGTACGAGACCAGCCATTTCCGGCATCATAAAATCTGCTACATCTTTTGGCAAACGGATACTGATACGAATATCTCGAGCTTTAATGGCAGATCTTCGTCCTAACTCCAGCGCTGCCTGTATTTCCACAGCCTTAACGGGACCAATCCCGTTGATATCTGTCAGCTCTTCATTAGTAGCTGTTGCAAGTTGTTGCAAATCACCAAACACAGCTAATAAGCGCTGCGCTACCCTATGGACTGGATCTTTTTCTGTGCCAGTCCGAAGTAAAATCGCTAAGAGTTCGACATCAGATAAAGCACCAGACCCTTGCCTTAACAAACGTTCGCGCGGACGCTCATATGTAGGGACGTTTTTTAACTTAAAATTGTTACAGTTCATCTCTTATTTTGCCCCTTCCTTCATTCCTGCCAAGCGGCTGTTATCATGGAGAAGCAATCTAAGAGGAACACCTACTTGTTTAACAGGGAAATTCCAAATTGAGTAAACATCTGGGCCAAGCGATTGAGCGGTAGTCCCACTACCGTAAAATAATCGCCCTCAATTCGTTCTACAATCGTCGATCCAAGGCCCTGTATAGCATAGGAACCTGCTTTATCCATTGGTTCTTTACTAGCGATATATCCACGTATCTCCTGATCTGTCATTGTACGCATTTTAACCCTTGTAGATGAATAATCAAGTGCTGTTTTCCCAGTCGAAACATCAATAATAGCTAGGCCGCTGAATACTTCATGCTCGCGCCCTTGTAATGAAGTGAGCATCCGAAATGCATCCTCTTCATCATGCGGTTTTCCCAATACCTGTCCGTCTAGCACAACAATTGTATCAGAGCCAATAACTAGACCAAATGACAAATTTTTGGCAACAGCATCTGCTTTTCTATGAGATAAGATTTTTACGATTTCTTCTGGCGCAATCTCTTCAGATATCGTCTCATCTACATTGCTCACCTGAACGCGAAAAGGCAAGCCCAAGCATGCCAGCAATTCTTGACGTCGCGGGGAAGAAGAAGCTAATACGATTGGCTGTTCTGGATTCATTTTATCTCCCCCTATCGAATTTTCTTATATATCCAAAAAGCGAGAACAAGCCCTCCGATACTGGCTAGGTTTAGTTTTACCTCAAAATGAAGATTGTACTTCAAAATGTCCAAATCTGCCGCAGGACTCCATGTTAACATCTTACTCTCTCGAAGAAAAGGAATCCAAGGACCTAATATTTGCCCTAATAGACTACCAAACAAGAGACCTGATAACAGGACAATCAATAAAATTACAAATTCTTTCCCCGTCATTCTCTCTACCCTCGTTTTTTCATCGTTGTTTTTTGGAAGAAAGTCGTTATAATCACACCTAAGTGTAGCAAAACTTGACATCAAGAGACAACTACCGAAGCAGTTGATTTTCAGATTTATTTTTATGATCATAACGAAAGAAAGACCTTGTTTGCAAGAAACCTTTTGCAAACAAAGCCATTTTCCTAATTCGTCTCCTTCATCCATGTAGCATAATAATGTAAATATTGCATAATTCCTTTTTGTACCTGCCAAGCATATGGCTCAGCATTGCCCGTTTTTAGTTGGGTCATCGTACTCATTGCCTGATTCATCCCCTGGACCATCCCCGCTATATAGACTTGCTCCTTTTGTGACAAGGCCTGCTGTGTTGCTCTACTATTATCTAAAAAGGCGACATGCATCCTTTTGAGCTTAGCTTCTTGCTCTGCTGTAAGCGGCTGTACTTTTTGCTTATCTGTATTAACCACTTGACTGGATAAAGTAGAAAGCTGTTGAATGATATCTATTCCCGATTTGATAAATGCATTAACAACCCCTTTATCAGAGGAAGCACCTACTTCTAAAGGGGAGGTAGGGACAATCTGAACTTGTTTCTCTGTAGCTGGTAGCTTCACTTCTTTTACATAGACTTCCATTTGCTTTTGTCTGAAATTATCTGCCAATCCCAAAATGGCATCACGACTTGGCGATACTCCCGTAAATAAATGAAGTCTTCCTTCGATTGGATAAAGAAAATGAGGTAATCCCTTTTCGTCGAGAGAGGCAATAGCGGGCTCGGCTGCTTTTGGGTCAGTAAACACCCCCATTTGAACCATGTAATAGTTTTGTTCTGGAAATTGGACGGTTGCAAGCACGGCATCTGATTTCTGACTAGTAGAGCCAAGTGGCGATCTCGCCTGCTGTGACGCTCCTTCTTTAGACAAGCCCGCTTCTCGTGCATCATTTGATTCATTAGGTTGACGCTCACCATTTACGGGAATAGCTTTTTCATTGAATGTACTCGTCCCTTCAGAAGTAGCAGCAGAATTCTGTGTGGCTTCGGTTGATTTCGGCAGTGTAGCACCCGCCTGTGACGGATGCACTAGCTGTTCTTGTACGAAGATATTTAAAACAATAAAGCCAAATAACACTCCAAGGATAACGGCACTTATTGTCGTAAGAAATACTCGTAAAATAGGTCGCTTTGATATATGGCTTTGATTTTTTATTAGTTTTTCCCACCATGCCGGCTTCCTTGATTCTTGCTCCCAATCAGAGGGATAAACCCCCTCGTAATATGGGCTCTGATATCCCTCTTCACCCAGCCGACCTTCTACAAACGATTTATCCTGCTCTTCTTTTTCCAATAAGCGCTCAGCTTTAGACAATTCAGCTAGGAACTGTTCCTTACTCGTATGAGTGGGTAGGTTTTGTTCCTCCAGCTTCCCCAATCTACTCATTGCCTCAGCTAATTCCAGCTCTGCCTCCTTCGCTTGCTGCTCGCCATATTCTTGCCTTGTTTCTTTATTGTCATCGCCTACTAGCTCCCGTATTCCTCCACGTACTCCCTTATTATCTGCGGCCTTTTCTGGCTGTGTTTTTTTATCATTCTTCTGTTCTTTTACCTGCATATTTTGTACAGGTGTATTTGCCCCCATCTTATTTTGGGGCGGGATGACAGGTGATAGTTTTATAGATATTCGATTGGAAGGTTGTCCGCTCATAGTAGGTCCTCCTCGTTCTCTTAACTCTAGTACTACTAGTTTACGAACAGACCTAACAAGTTATGACTGCTCAGGGAAGAAAAAATATAGCATAGACATGCAGCACATCCATCCTGCCTACATACGTAAACAACCAGCCAATTGTCAAACAACAGGCAAATGGTATTCCTTCCTTTCTTATTCGCGGCTGTCGAGCTAATAGAATCGCAAGTGCGATTGTGCTAATCCCGGCTACGAGCAACAGAGAAATTATATAGGTCCTCCCTACAATTAACCCTAATAAGGCTGCTAACTTAATATCTCCTCCTCCCAGTCCTCCTTTCGTAACAATTGCTGTTACATATAAAAGCACAAAAGCCAATAACATAGCTAACATATGCGTTGTAAATGTCTCTTTTTCTAATGGATGAATCACACGTACACATAAAAATGTAAAAGTAGCGGGCAAAACAATAGAATTAGGGATCAGGCGTTTCCTTATATCCAAAAAGCAAATCACTCCTAGTAACCCCCCGCAGATCCAGCAAATTAGTCGTTCGATTCCAGCTTCTTCCCCTAATATAATGGGCCATCCCCACTGTAGCATCATAAACACCTGCCTCAGCTTGTTACTACGTTCAATTTGTATCCTAGCTCATTAGATAGAGACAAAAAAACTGCCAGACAAATCCGGCAGTTTCCTTTGTTACCACTATCTAGTTTAGTATGACAATAAATGCTTTTATGCTCAGTTTTCCTGTGCTTCTTTAACTTTTTGTTGCAATTGCTCAGCGAACCAATATGCAGATTTCCAAATGTCTCCCGCTCCCATTGTTAAGACGAGATCACCTGGCTGCAATTGCTTCACCAGTTGTTGCTGCACTTCTTCCTTAGTAGGGATGTACTGTGCACGCGGATGACTATTCACTTTAATTTTATCAACTAAAATCTCAGAGGATACCCCTTCGATTTTCTTTTCCCCTGCAGGAGAAAAAATATCCGTAATAATCACTTCGTCCGCTTCTGAAAAAGCTCGGCTAAATTCCTCCATCAAGAAAAACGTGCGAGTATAGCGCTGTGGCTGAAATATTGCGATCACCCGACGCCCACAAGCCTTCGCTCCATTTAATGTTGCCATGATTTCTGTTGGATGATGAGCATAATCATCAACCACTAAAATATCTTGTGCATCCCCAATAATTTGGAAACGACGTTTTGCACCACGGAACGTACTCAAGGCCTGTGAGATCTTTTCAAAGGGAACTCCTGCTTCTAACGCTACAATCATGGCTGCTAAGGAGTTAGCTACATTATGCTTGCCTGGGAAGTGAAGAATTACTTCGCCTAAATGAACATCCTTATGCCATGCCTGATAGGTTGTAGTCAGATCACCGCATACAATCTCCGTAGCATAAAAATCCGCTGACCCACTATATACAGGGTCAATAGAATAGGTAATTACCTTTCGATTAACTGAAGGCATTAATTCACGTACATGATGATCATCCAGACACACAATAGCTGTACCATTTGGTTTGATGTTACCTAGAAAATGAACATAAGCCCTTTTTAGGTTGGCAAAATCTCCATCAAAATGCTCTAAATGATCTGGCTCAATATTAGTTACAATCGCATATGCTGGATGGTATTCCTTAAAGGAGCCGTCACTTTCATCTGCCTCTGCCACTACATAGTCGCTTTTACCAGCTTTTGCATTCGTACCAGCGTTGACTAGTTCACCACCGATAATAAAAGTAGGATCCTCGCCACATGCTTCTAAAATGTGAGCTGTCATCGAAGTTGTAGTGGTTTTACCATGAGCACCAGCTACAGCTACACCTGTTCTTTCATTTAGAATCTTGGCAAGCATCTGTGAACGATGCAGCAGCGGAATCCCCTTTTCCAGGGCCGCTGCAACTTCAGGATTTTCTTTCGATATACTAGTGGAATAAACGACGATATCTGCCCCATCAATATAAGAAGCATCATGACCGATAATCACTTGTGCTCCTTTTTCCTGTAGCTTTCGGGCAAGATCGTTCATCGCTACATCCGATCCTGTTACTTTATATCCTAAATCAACTAATACGCGTGCAATTCCACTCATACCATAACCGCCGATTCCGACGAAGTGGACATGTTGCAATGGTTCCACTTTATTCACCTACCTGTTCTACGGGGATTAAAAAGATTGAGCGTACCAAAGAGATGAAGTAAAGTGATCCGCAAATCAGCAACGTCTCATCGCTCTTCGTCTCGTCGCTCAGCCATTCACGCAACGTGATTTCCCAATTATCAACACGTTCCAGTTGTTCTTGATTAAAGCCACCCATCAAAAAAGCATCCTCTAAGGTATCTACAGAGGCGGCTCTTGGAAAATCAAAGCTCGTGAGATACACGTTGGCAAATTCGAGCGGCGCCTCTTTAAGAACCCGAGCCATTTGAGGCAACGGTTTATCCTCAAGAGCAGAGAACATTAAATGAACTCGCTTTGTATCGCTTGCCAGCTCAGTTAAACTGTCGACTAGCATCGTGATACCTTCCGTGTTATGTGCTCCATCTATCATACATAACGGTTTTCGTGAGACAATCTCCAAGCGCCCTGGCCATGTAGCTTGCGCCAAACCCTTCTTCCTATCTTCTTCCTCCACAAAAAAAGCATAGAATTCTCTCATGAGATCTAGAACCATCAAGGCCACGCCCGCGTTTTGTACCTGATGTTTGCCTAGTAACCCCAATTGATATGTGGAAGAGTTGAGACGAAATAAACTACCATATTCGATATGCTGGGCTCCTCTTGAAGCTTCTGTAAAGAGAGGCTTGGAATAAAATTCGTTACCTAGCCTATAAAGCCTGCTGTTTTTTTGTTTGGTAATCCGAGAAATAACCTCAAGTGCCTCTTCGTGCAGATGTCCTACTACAACAGGCACTCCTGATTTGATTATGCCGGCTTTTTCCAAAGCAATCTCACCAATCGTTGAGCCTAGAACATTGGTATGATCAAGACCAACATTGGTAATGACACTTATGATGGGATGGACAACATTCGTTGAATCCAAACGTCCACCAAGCCCCGTTTCCCAAATCACAATCGCAGGTCTGACCACTCTGCCAAAATAACAGATCGCCAGTAAAGTAATAACCTCAAACTCAGTAGGACAGCCATACTCCGTTTCACGTTCACAGCGCCCCACCAACGGCTTTATTTCATCCACAAGACGAACAAGGTCGTCCTGTGGAATGAGTTGGTTATTAAATCGAATACGTTCGCGAAAATCAGTGATATATGGGGAAGTAAAGGTTCCAACACTAATTCCCGCTTCCAGCATTACGTGTGTCAAAAAAGTGCACGTAGAGCCTTTTCCATTGGTACCTGCCACATGAACAAATAACAAATTTCGTTCAGGATGCCCTAACTCCTCTAGCATCCAATTCATGCGCTCTAAACCAGGTTTAAGTCCAAAACGTAACGGGCTGTGAAGCCAATCCAATGCTTCATCATAAGTAAGAATATGATCTGCCTTCATTTACCGTATGACCCCAATCGTTTAATTATGACAAGAATGAAGCAGACAAGCTTAGGATTCTAGATCAGCTAAACGAGCGATGACCTTTTCACGCTTGTTCGCGTAGTCTGCCATTTTAGCTTTTTCTTCCTCAATAACATTTGCGGGAGCTTTTGCCATAAAGCCTGGGTTGTTCAGCTTTTTCTCGATGCGTTCTACTTCTTTATTTAGTGTATCAATTTCCTTCTCCAAACGCTTGCGCTCCTGTTCCAAGTCAAGTAACCCTGCAAGCGGTAAAAATAACTCTGCACCAGTAACAACAGCGGACATTGCTTTTTCTGGCGCTTCCAAATCAGTACCAATTACTAGTTTTTCAGGGTTGCAGAAACGTACCAAGAACTCTTCTCCACGTTGTAGACTTTGAAGAGATTGTTGATCGTTAGCCTTGATTACTAGTTCAATTTTTTTAGACATTGGCACGTTTACTTCTGCACGGATGTTACGCACGCTGCGGATAATATCCATAAGCAAGCTCATTTCAGCTTCAGCATCGTTAAAAGTTAACTCGCCTTTTGCCTGCGGCCAAGCAGCAATTGTGATGCTTTCACCCTGATGCGGTAGGGCTTGCCATATTTCTTCCGTGATGAAAGGCATGAATGGGTGTAGCAAACGCAACGTCTGATCTAGCACATATACAAGCACTGATTGAGTTGCTTTTTTCGCTTGTTCATCTGTACCGTACAATGGCAATTTAGCCATCTCAATGTACCAGTCGCACAAATCATCCCAGATGAAATTGTATAGCAGACGGCCTGCTTCTCCAAAATCAAACGCATCCATCAAACGAGTAACATCTGCGATGGTTCCTTGAAGACGGGTTAAAATCCATTTATCAGGTGCAGATAATTCTTTGGTTAAATCGATATCTTCATACGTAAAGTCTTGTAGATTCATCAAAGCAAAACGTGAAGCATTCCAGATCTTGTTTGCAAAATTGCGGTTCGCTTCTACTTTTTCCCAATAAAAACGTTGGTCATTACCCGGGGAATTACCCGTTGCCAATGTGAAACGCAAAGCATCCGCACCGTACTTCTCGATTACTTCCATCGGGTCAACCCCGTTACCAAGCGACTTAGACATCTTACGCCCTTCAGAATCGCGGATAATTCCGTGGATTAACACGTGCTCAAATGGCTTCTCACCAGTGAATTCCAAACCGCTGAAAATCATACGTGCTACCCAGAAGAAAATGATGTCGTAGCCTGTTACAAGTACGTTAGTTGGATAGAAGTATTTCATGTCTTCTGTTTCATCTGGCCAACCTAATGTGGAGAATGGCCACAACGCAGAGCTGAACCACGTATCTAAGACGTCATTATCCTGAGAAAGGTTGCTGGAGTTACATTTGCAGCATTCTGTGACATCAACTCGGGATACATGCAACTCGCCACAATCCTGGCAATACCAAGCAGGAATACGGTGGCCCCACCATAATTGTCGGGAAATGCACCAATCACGAATATTTTCGATCCAGCGCAGGTACGTGTTTTTAAAACGTTCAGGAACAAATGTAACACTGTCTTCGGAAGCAGCATTTTTTAGCGCTTCGTCTGCAAGAGGCTGCATGTTAACAAACCATTGTGTCGATAGGTATGGCTCTCCTACCGCGTCTCTTCGTTCACTATGTCCAGCCTGATGAATATGCTCCTCGATTTTAAACATAACGCCTTGATCTTGTAAGTCTTTAATAATTTGCTTGCGACAAGCGAAACGATCAAGCCCTTTATAGGAAGCAGCATTTTCATTCATTACCCCTGATTCATCCATGACAATGATTTGTTCCAAATTATGACGTTGACCCAGCTCAAAGTCATTTGGATCGTGTGCAGGCGTGATTTTAACCGCACCAGAACCAAATTCAGGGTCTACATAATCGTCCGCAACAATCGGAATTTCGCGACCTGTAATCGGCAGAACAACCATTTTGCCAACTAAATCTTTATAACGTTCATCCTCTGGGTGAACGGCTACTGCGGTATCGCCTAGCATCGTTTCAGGACGAGTTGTAGCCACTTCAATAAAGCCGCTTCCATCAGCTAATGGATAACGCATGTGGTGCAGCGCGCCTTTTACTTCTTTATAAATAACCTCGATATCAGACAAGGCTGTACGAGCGGCTGGGTCCCAGTTAATGATGCGCTTACCGCGGTAGATCAAACCTTTGTCATAGAGGCGAACAAATACTTCACGAACGGCACGTGATAAGCCCTCGTCCATCGTAAAACGCTCGCGTGAGTAATCTAGAGCAAGTCCAAGTTTTTCCCATTGTTCACGAATATGATTAGCATAGACATGCTTCCATTCCCAAACTTTTTCTATAAATTTTTCACGGCCCAAATCATGACGGCTTAAGCCCTCTTCACGCAGGTTTGCTTCTACCTTCGTTTGAGTTGCGATACCCGCATGATCCATTCCTGGTAGAAACAGCGTACTGTATCCCTGCATACGCTTAGCACGTGTAATAATATCTTGTAGCGTTGTATCCAATGCATGACCCAAATGTAGCTTACCCGTTACATTTGGAGGTGGGATTACAATCGTATAAGGAGCTTTCTTTGGATCGCGCTCCGCTTTAAAAAATTCTTGTTCCATCCAGTAGGGATACCATTTGGCCTCCGCTGCCTTTGGATCATAGTTTTTTGGTAGTTGTGAATCAAGAGATGCTTGTTCGTTTGCCATAAACCTATTCCTCCTTATAATTGCACATCATTACATGGGCAAATAAAAAAACTCCTCATCATCAAAGGACGAAAAGGAGTTTGTTTCGCGGTACCACCTTTGTTAACGCGCGTTATCATCATTCAAATACATTTCCCACTATGTGAAAGTACGGAACTCACGCGTTCACTCTAACAAGATAACGGTTTGACGCCGATTCCAACTACTTTATTACTTCTCATTTCATTGGAATTGCTCATGGATGACTTTCCATATCCCTACTCCTTAGAGAATCTCGCAGCTAATGATTCTCCCTCTCTGATAAGGTGGGTATATGTACTCTTTCCAATCATAGCATTGCATATATAATCATATACAGCATATTATAGCGAACCCCTAATGGTACGTCAAATAGAGAAAAATGTGAATGCTTACAGACAGAAACGAAAGCTGTTTGATTTACCTTCCCTTCTAAATCAGACAGCCTTCGTTCCTTTTAATGAATCGCTTCCTTCTTAAAACGACCGCCTTTTACATCACGAATGTTTCCAATGGCTAAAAATGCAGACTGATCCCATTCTTCTACAATTGATTTTAATTTGGCCTCTTCCAATCGGGTGATAACGGTAAAGATAATTGTCTTATTATCTCTAGAATATCCACCTTCCCCGTTCAAATAAGTAACACCACGTCCTAGCCTTGCTAGCAGAGCTTCACCAATTTCTCGATGCTTGTCACTAATGATCCAGACTGACCTAGATTCGTTAAAGCCCTCAAGTGTTAATTCAATCATTTTGTAGGCGATGTAGTAAGCAAGTAAGGAATACATCGCTTGATTCCAGCCAAATACAAATCCCGCACTGCCTAAAATAAATATGTTGAAAAACATGATTACCTCTCCAACAGAAAAGGCTGTTTTCCTGTTAAACAAAATGGCTACAACCTCTGTCCCATCCAGCGACCCACCATAACGAATGACCAAGCCTACTCCTATCCCCAAAAATACGCCACCATAAACCGCAGCGAGAAACGGTTCCCTCGTAACAGCGCTGACTGGGTGCAATAAACTTGTAGCAATTGACATGGTCGTAACTCCAAACAATGTAGATAGGGCAAACGTTCTACCTATGTGCTTATAACCAATAATGAGGAAGGGAATATTTAATAAAAATAAGAAAAGACCAATTGGCCAGCCTGTCAAATGACTAAAAATAATAGAAACACCCGTAATTCCTCCATCAATGACTTGATTGGGAATCAAAAATTCTTCTAGTCCAAATGAAAAAATCATGGACCCTAGAATGATAAAAAAAGCTCTCTTGAATAGTTGAACGGTGTTAACCCTTCTATGTTCAATCAAAAGAACCACATCCTCTCTTCTTTATTTGTTTTTTTATATTTTACTGCAATTCATGTAAAGAAACGATTCATAAAGTGCTGCTGGGCTTCACCCTCTATCCGCATACTGCATACACTGTGCAGTAAGGGGTGATCATTATGAATTGGCGACGCTTTAAATACAGTTCTTTTCTACACAATGTAAAAGCTTCCTATAAGCAGTTTCTATTGCCTTTTACAGCCTTTCAGTTTATTAGAACCTTACTATTGCCCACCTCTCTCGATGTATTAATCCTCGGCTTCCTCGCCATTTCTTATGCCGCATTCTCGATGGATTGGCTGTAGTCACGTCATTATGTTTACCCACCCATCATGCAAAAAAACGCCTCCTTTTCCCAAGAAGGCGTCTAAATCAAAATGCTTGATTGGTCCATCTATTTAAGCTCACCAGCCGATCCAAATCCTTTTCCAATCGTTTAACTGCATATAGCTCCGTCCATTCGTACCGTCGATTATAGTAGGACTCCAGATTACGCATGATCCTCTCAGGATATTGCAAAAAGTATCGTAGTAGCGAAATCTCTTCTGGTCGAAGGGGAAACACTTCACTGTACTGTTCAAAAAGATCAGTTGCTGTTTTACTTTCGCCCCCAAGCTGAAAATAATTACGTAGCATTACCGCTACATCACGAATGGGGGTATCGAACACCGTTCGGTCAAAATTTAGTAAACGCACTTTGCCGCTCTCATTCATAACCGTATGACTTGGATCTGGATAACCATGAATGAGCGAGAGGCGAAATTGATTGCTTGTTTCGTGTCGTCTTCGCCAAATGCGTAAATTTTCCAAGGCTTGATTAGCATTGTCAGCAATAAAAGTATGATTTGCTAAAAACGCCACATCAAACGGAGATGCATAATCACGTTCATTAGCGAGATCACGGAACATAGCCAATTGACGAATCCAGCTTTGCCATCTATTAATTAGGGCATCAACGAGCGGCTCCACCTGCTTTGGATCTTCAATTCGGTAATTTTGCGTTAGCTGATGAAACTCCGCCAATCGAACAACTGTGCCCGAAGCCCAGCTAGACAGATTCGCTTTGGAAATTGAAACACTATCCTCCCATTGGGTTAAATAATAAACCTCTCCCCCTTGCTTTACATATGGCTCATCAATTTTGGTATATAAAAGAGGGATAGCACCATCCCAGCCTCTTTGCTCCAAATGCCTCAATACGCCACCCACATAAAGTAGGCGAGTGGCCGGTGTGGCTGTTTTTTTGCAGGAATAACACCCATTTGGAGTAATCCCTTTGAATACACGTGGAGCTTTAACCAACTCAATTGATTGTACATACATATCGTACTCGTTAAACAAGGGAAAGAGTTGATCGTACTGACTCATGACGGTTGCCGTCCTCGCTCTGCTCGCTTCGCCAAGCGTTGCAGATGATAATCCAATTCTCGCTGTCGCATGACTGATTGTTTGACATCCTCTGCAGCTTGTTTATCCTCTTTTGTGCTAGCTTGAAGAACCTTTTCCAACGTTTTCCATAATTCATGCGGATAGGCCATAAAGGAGAGTAGTAAACGAAACTCTTCATAATTCAATGGTTTTACCTCTTCATAACCATCTAGAAAGGCGTCAACCAATGCCGGATCTCCACCATCCAACGCAATTTCCTGTAAAAAGCTTGCTGTATCCTTATGCTGAACAGTGAGAGAGGTTTTATAAAAGCCTCGCAAAAACACTTGATCGTCAACCATTACCCAATTCTTCCGTGATAAGTCCTTATGAGAAGCTGCAAGCACTTCATCTGGTAAGGATACGCTCTGAATCAAGGTAGCACTGCGCTCCATCCGTTCTAAGATTGACGGAAACAAGCTTCCCCATTTATTGCGCTTCTTGGCATTACGATCTCGTTCCCACTGCTTTAAAAATTTTTTTGTCCGATCCAGCCCTTGCTGTGCATGTAATTGTTCTCGTTTCAACAATTCTCCACCAATTTGGAGGGATTGCGCTTGTTGGGCTAAATGCATTTGCGCTGTTATACGACCACATTCCAGCATGTTATCAGTGGTGTAGGCGATAGGTTCTTCTACGCGATGGTGATCCATCATGCTATAACCCTTTTTATTTGATACTATATAAGGCTTCGAATCTTTGGTACGAATAAATCGTTCTACGTTTTTAACCCCCTGACGCGCCATTTGCTCACGCCATCCGTAAGACCAACGCATATATTCTATACGAGGCCATACCCTTACCTCTTTGGTTCCCCTGTTTGTTTCTATTAAATAGTAATCCACTTTTGGTGTTATTTTGGTCGTTTTCAGTTTATATCGTTTGCAGATGGGGGAAATATCTAATTGTTCCTTTGCCATGCCCTTCTCTCCCCTTATTGCGGAATGTAAAGAATTTGCCCCTCTTCTACCCGATCTGTTGACATTCGATTTGCTTCTTTAATTTTGCTTACGGACATTTCATACCGCTGTGCAATGGAATCTAAGGTATCATTTTTTTGGATAATGCACATTTTCAATTTACTGAATTTTTCTGTGCGATCTTGAACAAATGAAGTTAGATTCCCTAATGCATCTTTACGTGAACTACTGGTATCACGTTTTGCTTTCGTTTGCTCTGAAAGCTCCTCCTCTTGTTTACTCTCCTCACGCAGATTTTTAT
>ENA-UOTW01000059-UOTW01000059.1-synthetic-metagenome-genome-assembly--contig:-NODE-59-length-26220-cov-2.248041_pt1 | contig 26220 bp, 23 predicted proteins | sample MGYA00238141_ERZ746978 | MGnify/ENA primary metagenome ERZ746978 (study PRJEB28755, sample SAMN02352454) | synthetic metagenome | study: EMG produced TPA metagenomics assembly of the Artificial... | reverse complement strand
GCAGTATCACTGATGGAGTAGCGCATACGAGCTAAGCCACCTTCATACATCAAATCAACGATCAGCTTCAACTCATGCAAACACTCGAAGTAGGCGATTTCCGGCTGATAGCCTGCATCTACTAGCGTATCAAATCCTGCTTTTACTAGCTCAGATACGCCACCGCACAATACAGCCTGCTCACCAAACAGATCTGTTTCTGTCTCTTCACGGAACGTGGTTTCAATAACCCCTGCCTTGGTGCTGCCAATTCCGCTTGCATAAGCAAGAGCTGTTTCTAATGCTTTTCCGCTATGATCCTGATGAATAGCTACCAAGCTAGGTACACCAAAGCCTTCTACATATACACGGCGAACCAAGTGACCAGGACTCTTAGGTGCGACCATAATGACATCTACATTGTCAGGCGCTACAATTTGACCGAAATGAATATTGAATCCGTGTGAGAAAGAAAGGGTCGCTCCTGCTTTTAAATTCGGTTGAATCTCTTCTTTGTAGACACGGCCCTGATGCTCATCCGGAAGCAGAATTTGAATAACATCTGCCTGACTGGTAGCCTCTGCTACTGTGTACACTTCAAAACCATCGTTTTCAGCCTGTTTCCAGGATTTCCCCGGGCGTAGACCAATGATTACTCGATATCCGCTATCACGTAGGTTTTGGGCTTGTGCATGACCCTGACTACCGTACCCAACGATCGCGATAGTTTTTCCGTATAGAGCAGCTTGATTAGCATCTTGTTCATAATAGATTTTCATCATAAGTAAATTCCTCCTAGTTTTTGGGTTGTTTTTATTTGTAAATTTTAAAAATTCAATTTCTATTAAATTAACTGATTAAACTTGCATTAATTCCAGACTTAGACCGCGAGCCATTGCTACGCTTCCTGTGCGTGTTAATTCTTCGATTCCATAAGGAGATAGCAAAGCTAGCAGAGCATCGATTTTCTCACTATCACCAGTTGCCTGAATAATAATGGATGTAGGTCCGATATCGACAATGGAGGCTCGAAACGGTTCTACAATCCCAGTGAGCTCCGTCCGCTGACCAGCTTCGGCATGAACTCGAATTAACGCAATTTCTCTTGCTACCATCGGGTCCTTACTCAGATGGGTTACCGAGATAACATCAATAAGCTTACACAATTGTTTCATCAATTGATCAAGCTGGTGCTCATCTCCGTTTGTTGTAATAATCATTCGGGACAAACCTGCTTCTTCTGTTGAGCCTACAGTAATACTGTCGATATTAAAATTGCGTTGGCCAAACAGTATGGCTACTCGAGTCAGAACACCGGGATGGTCGTTTACCAAAAGAGCTAATGTATGTCGCTGCATGTTACTCATCCCCCAGCATCATTTGATCTAGCGTGCATCCCGCTGCCACCATTGGGTACACGTTTTCTCCAGCTGCTACTCTAAAATCAATTACCACAGGCCCATTGAATTCCAATGCTTCCTTCCAGACAGACCGAGCTTCTGCTGAGGTAGTAGCTCGCATTCCTCTGATACCATAGGCTTCTGCTAATTTCACAAAATCAGGGCTACATGTTAAATCAATCGAACTATAGCGCTGATCGTAGAATATCTCTTGCCATTGCCGAACCATGCCTAGACATTGATTATTTATGATAACCACTTTGACAGGAAGCTTGTGTTGGGCTAAAATCGCTAGCTCCTGATTGGTCATCTGGAATCCCCCATCTCCTACGATGCTGATTACAGTACGACCAGGATAAGCAATCTGCGCTCCAATCGCTGCTGGAAAACCAAAGCCCATCGTGCCAAGACCACCAGATGAAATAAATGAGCGCGGATTTTTGACCTTGTAATATTGGGCACTCCACATCTGATGCTGCCCAACATCCGTTGTCACAATAGCTTCACCGTTTGTTGTTTCATAAAGCATTTCGATTACTTCCTGCGGTTTAAGCTGACCATCTTTTTTATAGCTGTACGGGTGCGCCTTCTGCCATCCATGCAATTGTTTCAGCCATGCACTGGTTTGGAGCGGTTTAGCTAGTAATAATGCTTTTTCTAACGTACTTTTGATGTCTCCTGCTACACAGACTGCTGTTTTAACATTTTTGCCTAATTCTGCCGGATCGATATCCACATGGACAATTGTGGCGTTTGGTGCGAATTCCTTCGTGCGCCCCATCGTAATGCGATCATCAAAACGTGCTCCTAAACCAATCACACAGTCTGCATTAATTAAAGCTTGATTAGCCGTATAATTCCCGTGCATGCCCGGCATACCAAGTGATAATTCATGTGTTCCAGGAAAATTTCCTAGTCCCATAAATGTACTGATAACAGGGATGCGGGTCAGTTCTGCAAAAGCTAGTAATTCCTGATGAGCATTAGCAGCTAAAATACCCCCTCCAGCTAAAATGACTGGGCGTGTAGACTTATTGATCGCTGTATTAAATTGCTCCATTTCATCGTCTGAGGGTATCAAAGTAGGTGAATAGCCGCGAACGCTAACACTTTCAAGCGGGTGAAACGGTGCTACGCTATTGCAGACATCCTTGGGAATATCAATCAGCACCGGACCTGGACGACCTGTCGTTGCGATATAAAAAGCCTCTTTTATGATGCGTGGAATATCGCGGATATCACGAATAAAATAGTTATGCTTGGTAATCGGCATGGTAATCCCTGTAATGTTTGCTTCCTGAAAAGCGTCTGTTCCAATCATGTTTTGGGCAACGTTTCCGGTAATGCAGACGAGCGGTACGGAGTCCATTTGTGCTGTGGCAATGCCTGTGACTAAATTGGTAGCCCCTGGCCCTGATGTAGCCATTACTACCCCCGCTTTTCCACTTGCTCTTGCGTATCCATCGGCTGCGTGAATAGCCCCTTGCTCGTGCCTTGCCAAAATATGCTTTAAACGGCTGCCATAGAGTGAGTCGTAAATTGGCAGAACGGCTCCTCCAGGATAACCAAAAATATGCTCAACACCTTCTAGCAATAGGCAACGCAACAGGGTTTCTGCCCCTGTCAGTTCTTCTCCAAATCTCATTTCAGGTAACATCCGCGTCTGTTCTGCGGTCTCGATCATCTTCTCTCCTCCCTATCCCTTTTAGCAAGTAAAAGTCTTTTTTTGCATAAAAAAATCCCATCACCCCGACATACGAAAGATGTCTGATTGGGGCGAAGGGATTCGCGGTACCACCCAAATTTGCTGATTCCTCGCGGAAGATCAGCCTTGGACAGGTCAGTGATAACTCTGACTGTCAGCGCGATAACGGGCGCTAAGCGGTTACACCTACTAGACCTAAATCGTTCAGCTAACAGCTCAGAGGCGAGCAATTCATTACGTTCCTATCCGGTTCTCAGCATCCCGGACTCTCTGTGAAAGAATGAGTAACCAATCATGTCCTCATCAAAGCCATCGAAATATTCTCTCAAATCGAAATAATTCAGTTTAAAGTGTCATGTGAATTGTCTGAAAATAATTGTTATGACTGATTATAGCCAGCCCCAAAATATGTGTCAATGAAATCAAATTCTTTTTATTAAACTTTTTCCCGAACGATTGCTCACTAGAATTGGTCAGGCTCTTATGGATCATAACTGAAAGCGCATACAAGATTTTTTGTTTACATACCTGTTTTTTTTTAAAGAATTTTCTTTGGAGCATTTGTCCCACACGAATATTCCTTAAAAGCAGAACTAAACAAATCACTAACATTCAAAACGATACAAATACATAACGTTCGTTATTTTCTCAATACCTACTCATTCATAGTCGACCTAGTTATCTGCTGTTTTATTCCCCATACGCCCTATGTATCCAAATGCATAAAAAAAACGCAGAGAAGCTATCATTTCTCTGCGTATGTCTATTTTTCACTGTATTTATCCACTTTTCCCTCTCAATTCGTATTCCTCTACTTCTGTGTGTTCACAGTTTATCCTTGCATTTTTTCTCGTTTGCGAAGACCTTGTATTAACACCTGCGCTACTTCTGGACGTGAAAATTCTGGTGGAGGAGTAATGCCATTTCGGAGTAATTCCCGTACTTTAGTCCCTGATAATGCAACGTGATGGGCTTTGTCATGCGGGCATGTTTTCGTCGTAGCCATTCCTTGGCATGCTTGGCAGAAAAAGCTATGCTCAAAAAACAAGAGCGTTATTCCCAGCTCCTCTGGGGTAAATTCTGAAAAAATATGTTGTGCATCATATGTGCCATAATAGTCGCCAACACCTGCATGATCTCGTCCCACGATAAAATGCGTGCATCCATAATTCTTTCTAACTAGGGCATGAAAGACAGCTTCCCTTGGCCCGGCATAACGCATTGCCGCTGGAAAGGCTCCCAAAAAAACACGATTTTTCGGATAGTAGGTTTCGAGTAAAACAAAATAGCTCTTCATTCTTACAGAGGCAGGTATATCATCCGATTTTGTTTGACCTACCAGCGGATTTAAAAATAACCCATCCACAATTTCTAAAGCCGCCTTCTGAATATATTCATGTGCACGATGTACTGGATTTCTTGTTTGAAAGCCTACGATACTTTTCCAACCAAGCCTTCTAAAAAAATCTCTCGTTTCACTTGGGGTATAATAATAATTGGCAAACAGCTCTGGTTGTGGACGTTGAATTACCTGTATACTCCCACCTACGTAAAAAGCAGGGCGTTGATATAGCTTAGCTACTCCAGGGTGAGCTAGATCAGTCGTTTTATATACTTGAAGAGCTTCTCTCTTTTTGTCCGGCAGGTAGACATCCCGAACCGTCAGGACAGCATAATTCTTACCATCCTGTCCGCGTAACACCAGCTTCTCACCAACAGCTAAATCGCTAAACTCTTCAGGTACTGCCAATGTGATCGGTACCGACCAAACCGTTCCATCAGGTAAGCGCATGTGCTCTACCACTGAATCATACTCTTCTTCTGTTAGAAAACCCTTTAGCGGAGAAAAGGCCCCAATCCCTATACAATCAATATCAGACAAAGTCCATTCATCCACAGTAACGAAACGATAGGGAAGTAAGCGTTGGTTATTCTCTTCTACGAATATAGGAGATAACAAACGATTTACCAGAGTCCCACCATGAGCTAGATAGTGTTCTGCCACGATTATTCTCATTCCTTTCTAAACATTCCTCACTGTCGTCTTTATGCAGGGAATTTATTTGTGTAAACCACACTCTGTTTTTTCAAAACCTGACCAACGTCCGGCACGGGGATCTTCCCCGGGGAGCACCACGCGGGTACAGACTGAACAACCGATGCTCGGATAATTTTGATCGTGTAGCGGATTGTAAATAACATCATACTTGCGGATATACGTCCATACATCCTCACTCGTCCATGCTGCTAGCGGATTGCATTTTAGCAGACCAAATTTTTCGTCCCACTCTATCTTTTTGCTGTTGGCACGCGTTGGAGCCTGATCGCGGCGAATCCCTGTAATCCAAGCCTCATAGTTGCTCAAAATACGTGTTAGCGGCTCTACCTTGCGAATGTTACAACAGGCTGTAGGATTGCTTTTCCACAGCTCATCTCCATACTGGATACGCTGTTCTTCTAGGGTCAGTAACGGTGACACCCTAATAAAAGAGGTGGCATAATGCTTCTCAAGTCGATCACGCGTTTCATATGTCTCTCTAAAATGTTTATTTGTATCCAGATAAAACACAGGCGTTTTTGGCGCAATTTTTTGCAGCATATCAATTAGCACCACATCCTCGGCCCCGAAGCTAGATGCAAGTACAATGCCAGCACCATAGTTTTGCGTTGCCCAAGTCAATAATTCCTCTGCTTTTGCATCCTCGAACCGATTGGCCAACGATCCAATCTCGGGTAAGGTCAATTTGTTCATTGCTCTATCTCTCCTCCTCAGCTATCACCTACTCATCTTATGTAGCACGTTCCCCTGGGGATGCTTGCCTACTCAGATTGCTCAGACACTTACCAGAGAATCGATAAGCTCCTGAGTCTTAAAACCAAGTTGAAAAGTAGGATTTAGAAGCTTTTGCCCTACATGATAGTCATTTATTTTTGTTGTGTCAATTCAAACTATTTCGTTTTTTATCGTTGACCTCGTTGTTTCCAGCGGTTATACTCAGTTCAAAGTATTCCGACAAAATCAATATGAATTAAGGGAGGATCATTGAAAATGAGCAATCAACAATCTCGCCCTTGGGAAGCAGATAAGAGCAAATTAAATGCGTTTGAACTAACCAAATTAGAACGAGACGGCTTGGATATTATCGAGAAGATTCGACAACTAGGTTCAAAGGGCTACCATGCGTTCTCCGCTGACGATCTCGCCTTTTTTAAATGGGCAGGAATCTATGAGCAAAAACCTAAAGGCAATGGTTTTTTTATGATGAGAGTCCGAATTCCAGGAGGGATTTTACGAGCAGATCAAGCAAGAGCCCTCGCAGATATCAGTCGGGAATACGGGCGAAATCTAGTAGATATCACAACCCGACAGGCGGTGCAGTTTCATTGGCTGACAACACCTGATCTCCCTGATATATTTGATCGCCTAGAGCATGTAGGATTATTCTCTTATGAGGCTTGTGGAGATGTTCCGCGTACAATTGTCGGAAATCCACTCTCAGGTATTGACCCTCACGAACTCATGGATACCGAACCCCTAGTACAACAACTGGAAGAGCATTTTTTATTAAATCCTGAATTCTCAAACCTCCCACGCAAATATAAATTATCCATTTCAGCAAATATCTATAATACCGGCCATGCAGAGATAAATGATCTCGAATTTACGCCAGCCTCTAAAATCATACAGGGTCAGGAACAGATTGGCTTTCATGTCTGGGTAGGCGGCGGTTTGTCAGCTAAGCCTTATCTAGCAAAGCAGCTCCCTATCTTTGTTTTGCCCACAGAGGTTGTAAAGGTGGCAGATGCTGTGACCCGTATTTTTCGAGATTATGGTTATCGCGAAAAGAGACATCAGGCTCGTCTTAAATTTTTAATGGCAGATTGGGGTCCTGAAAAATTTACTGAGAAATTACTCGAATTGACTGGGCCATTAGAAGAGCGTGGAGACGATCGGACAGTTGGCTGGAATGCAGGCTACTTTACTGGTGTCCATAAACAAAAACAGCCCGGTTTACATTATGTGGGACTATTATTGCCTGTAGGACGACTCACTGCTGAGGATTTAGCTGAGCTGGCCGATTTAGCCGATCGTTATGGAAACGGCTCGATACGGACTACCAATTCCCAAAATATCATCCTGTCAAACATTCCCGATGAACATCTGGATTCCTTGCTTGCAGAAGCCTTACTCACTCGTTATTCCCCGACGCCACGAACATTTATTGGGCACGCTGTTTCCTGTACGGGCAATGAATTTTGCAATCTGGCAATCGTTGAGACAAAAGCGCGAATGGCTTCTATCGCTCACTGGCTAGATGAACATGTGGAAATCGATACCCCCATAAGAATTCACATGATCGGATGCCCCAATTCGTGTGGTCAGCAACAGATAGCCGATATTGGACTACAGGGCTCTTTGGTTAAAACGGCAGAAGGCACAGTGGACGCCTATGATTTTTTCGTCGGAGGCAGTCTTGGTCCAGATGCCCAATTTAACAGCCGTTTAAAAGGACGCGTTGTCGCTGATCGAGTAGCTCCTGTTATCGCTCAGCTAGTGGAATTGTTTAAAACCAACCGTGAATCGGGAGAAAAGTTTCACCAGTTCGCTCGTAGGTTCGGAGTCGCTAACATTCAGGAGCATTTTACACAAATTATTGCTAGTGTGAATGTGTAGAGAATACTGGTTGATTAGCTAGAGTCATCTAATGCGGGTATTGTTAGAACCCTCATTTGAGCTCAGCAAGTATGAAAAGAGGGGAATATCATGTATCTATATCATGTCGAGATTGTAACAACTGAGGAAAAAAATCTAGTAGCTGCCGTTATTGCGGAAACGGAGGAAGCAGCCTTTCACACCGCTCATGCTCTTACCAAGCGCCAATTCCACCCAACTCCCACTATCAAAACTAGTACCTTACTTGAAAAAAAGTATATAGAAAAAGGGAAAGGATACGTGTTTGCTATTTCCTAACACAAAAAGAAATCCAGCTACATCTGATAGGAGGTCAGAGAGAGGCTGGATTTCTTTTTGCTTTCATTGCTTTTTTCATACATGATTTACCCTATTTTTAGTAAACAGAATGGTTATTTACTCCGATAAATCCGAACTTTTTACTACGTTTACTCATCCCTACACATTCACCTGCTCCTCTATGCTCTCCCCTGCCTTCAAGCCACGCTCTAGGTCTGCCAATACGTCCGTTACATCCTCTACACCAAGCGATAGCCTTACTAATCCATCTGTAATGCCACGCTTTTCTCGCTCCACTTTCGGCATCGCCGCATGTGACATCTGCGCTGGATAGGATAAAATACTCTCCACCCCGCCAAGGCTAACTCCTACGAGAGCATATTGTACATTTTCAAATAAAGCCTTCACCCGCGCTCGACTTCCCAGGTCAAACGAAAGCACAGCCCCATGTCCATTTGCTTGGTTCTCCTGAATTTTGTGGCCAGCATGAGTCGGCTAACCCGTATAATAGACATGCTTGACCAAAGGATGCTCTGCTAAATGGTCTGCTACAATGGCAGCATTTCGGGTTGAAATATCCAAACGTGCCTTTAAGGTTTTTAAGCCCCGCATCACTAGCCAGCTATCCTGCACGCCAAGAATGGCGCCAAATCCATTTTGAATCGCATATAATTTTTGTCCTAGCTCCTTTGTTTTTGTCACTGCCAGACCTGCAACCACATCACTGTGACCACCGATAAACTTGGTCGCACTATGCAACACAATATCAGCTCCTAACTCCAGCGGTCGCTGGTAGTAGGGAGTCAAGAAAGTATTGTCCACGATCGTCAAAAGCCCGTGTCGTTTAGCAATTGCAATCACCCCACGCAAATCAGTCACCTTTAATGTCGGATTGGAGGGTGTTTCTAAAAATATGGCCCTCGTATTTGGTTGAATCGCTGCCTTCACTAAAGACAGTTGAGTTGTATCCACGAAGGTCACTTCAATTTGCATCCGTTCAAGCACGGTTGTTAAAAAGCGAAACGTCCCGCCATAGACATCCTCGGCCACTACCAAGTGATCGCCACTTGAAAATAAAAGAAATACGCTGGAAATGGCAGCCATTCCAGATGAAAAAGCAAAACCCCGTTCTCCTCCCTCTAACGCGGCAATCGTCTCTTCTAACGCCTGCCGCGTAGGGTTCCCTGATCTTGCATAATCGTAGGTACCAGGCTTATCAATATCTTGTTGATGAAAAGTAGAGGCTTGGTAGATTGGGATGCGTTAAGCTCCTGTTATACGATCCCTTCCACACGCACCATGAAGGATTTTGGTTGCAAAGTTCATCGGATACACTCCTCTATTTGTAAACATTTATCCAAGGCAAAGGTTAGGTCAGCGATCAAATCTTTTGGATGTTCAACTCCTACTGATAGACGCAACAATCGGTTGCAGACTCCTACATGCTCCCGTACTTCTACTGGTATATCGGCATGTGTCTGTGTTGCAGGATAGGTGCATAAGGATTCTACACCGCCTAGACTTTCTGCAAATGAAATCACTCGTAATTGCTCTAAAAAGATAGCGACCATCGATTGTTCCTTAATGCGAAAGGAAACCATTCCACTGTAGCCACTTGCTTGTTTCGTCTGACTATCATATCCCGGATGAGTAGGTAATCCGGGGTAAAAGACTTCTGCCACCGCTGGGTGAGTTTGCAAAAATGCAGCCACAGCAAAAGCATTTGATTGATGACGCTCCATGCGTAATGCCAATGTTTTTAATCCACGTATCACCAACCAGCAATCCTGCGGACCAAGCACTGCTCCTATAGAATTATGCAAGAAACCGATCTTTTCGGTCAGATCAGCACCCTTGGTCACGATCAAGCCAGATAGCACATCATTATGTCCAGCTAAATACTTCGTAGCACTATGAAAGACGATATCTGCTCCTAACTCCAACGGTCGCTGATAATAGGGGGTCATAAATGTATTGTCAACAATGGATAGCAATTGATAGCGTTTGGCAATATCAATCATGCATTTCAAATCTGTAATTTGCATAAGGGGATTGGTAGGGGTTTCGATGAACAAAGCGCGCGTTTGGCTAGTAATAGCAGCCTCCACTAGCTCTGGCTGACACATATCAACATACGTGCAGGTTATACCGTATCGTTTCATGATTTGCTCGAATAATCGATATGTCCCGCCATATAGATCAAGCGAAACAACCAAATGGTCGCCGTAGGAGAATAAGCCTACTATTGTTTGTATCGCTGCCATTCCGGAAGAGCAGGCAAAACCACCGTCTCCTCCCTCTAGATTAGCGATTGCTTCCTCAAGTACCGCTCGCGTCGGATTAGCCGTCCGCGTATAATCAAAACCTGTGCTTTCCCCCAATGCTGGATGTCGGTAAGCTGTTGCATGATAGATCGGAAAGCTGAGCGATCCTGTTGTTTTGTCTTTCCCTACCCCGATTTGTGCCAAACGTGTGTCAATATGCATCCTGTTCCACTCCTCTATCTCGCCTTATTTCCAAACAAAAAAGCCCTCTTTCGATGAAAGAAGGCTTTGGCTACGCAAAGAAATCCGTAAGCAAACCTTCTCATCTTTCAGAACAAAATTGTCCTGCAGGAATTAGCACCATCTTGCAATAAACAAGTGGTTGCCGGGCATCAACGGGCCAGTCCCTCCGCCTCTCTGGATAAGAAGTCATGCTATTCAATTTGTGTTGATTCTAAAATTATCAGACACTTTAAACGATGTCAAGTGGTTTTCTTTCGCATCAATCAAAAAAGGCTGCCGAATAAATTCGACAGCCTTTTTCTAAAAGAACGGTATTACGCGTTCAATTTGCTTTTAGCAACTGCTGCAATGTCGTTGAAAGCTGCTTTATCGTTAACAGCTAGATCAGCCAACATTTTGCGGTTTACTTCAACACCAGCTAGTTTCAAACCGTGCATTAAACGGCTGTAAGAAAGACCATTCATGCGAGCTTGTGCATTGATACGAGTGATCCACAATTTGCGGAAGTCGCGTTTTTTCTGACGACGGTCACGATAAGCGTACATCAGGGACTTCATTACTTGTGCATTAGCGGATTTAAACAGACGGTGTTTAGAACCAAAGTAACCTTTGGCTAATTTCAAGATTTTCTTATGACGACGACGTGTCACAATGCCACCTTTTACTCTTGGCATAATCAATTCCTCCTGATCTGTAGCATGGCGGTCTCTCTATAGACGCTTATGGGGCTCATGCTAGAAAATTTTTCGTTGCGGAAAATGAGCGGAAATGAATCTTACAAGTAAGTGATCATTTGCTCAATGCGTTTTTGGTCTCCTTTAGAAACCATTCCACCTTTGCGAAGATGACGCTTCGCTTTAGTGCTCTTGTTAGCAAACAAATGGCTCGTGTAAGCAGAATCACGTTTCAAACGACCGCTACCAGTCTTTTTGAAGCGTTTTGCTGCTCCACTGTGAGTTTTCATTTTAGGCATTGGGAAATCCTCCTGTCTCGTATCCTATTTTTCCGATTTCGGAGTTGGAGCTAAGATCATAATCATGCTACGACCTTCAATTTTTGGTTTGCGTTCAACCGTTGCTACTTGTTCACAAGCGGCTGCTACACGTTCCAGCACCTGTTGTCCGATTTCAGAGTGGGTAATTTCACGACCGCGGAAACGAATCGTACATTTCACTTTGTGTTCTTCACCCAGAAACTTTAGCACATTGCGAAGTTTCGTTTGGAAATCGTGCTCCTCAATGTTAGAGGAAAAACGAACTTCCTTCAGCTCAACAATTTTTTGATTCTTGCGAGCTTCTTTCTCCTTTTTCGATTGCTCATACTTGAACTTACCAAAGTCCATGATACGGCAAACGGGAGGTTTTGCTGTAGGAGCTACGTTTACAAGATCTAAATCAGATTCTTGTGCAATACGTAATGCTTCTCTCAGTGGTACTACACCTAGTTGGTCACCGTTAGCACCAATTAAGCGTACTTCTCGAGCACGAATCGCCTCATTTACCAACATTTGATCCTTGCTAATGATTTGCCACCTCCATAGTCTTTCGAGAGCAAAAACGGATAATAGAAAAGCTGTTCTTGCATAGTTGAAAGCTTTTCATAAGCATGTGGCGATCAATCATCATCAACCGCCACATACATAAAAATGCGGACGCTATAGCGCCCGCATTTAATCTCACCTTTAGCAAAACAACGAATCAATCGGAGGCTTTGCATACGTTAGACCCGTCAACTGTCCAGCTAGACGTCGATTCAGGTGAGAAGCTGGGCGCTTCTGCTTCAATCTCGAAATGTGAAGTTATCACACCCAGTAATTTTACATAACAATTAGGTGTTTGTCAAGCTTTGCACCTTATTTTCTCTCTAAAATCTCGTTTTGAAGATGAGCCAACACCTCAGCAACTGGCTTGCTGCCTAGATCGCCTTCTCCACGTTTGCGTACGGATAAAGCTCCCTCTTCCATCTCTTTTTCCCCGATAACCAGCATGTACGGGATTTTTTGCATTTGAGCTTCGCGGATTTTGTAACCAATTTTTTCATTGCGAGAATCCAGTTCAACACGAATGCCTGCTTGGAGCAATTGCTTGCGCACTTCCTCTGCATATGGAACATGCACTTCGTTAATTGTCATCAAACGCGCTTGGATTGGTGCAAGCCAAGTAGGGAACGCTCCGCCATAGTGCTCCACTAGAATACCGATAAAGCGGTCTAGTGAACCATACATAGCACGGTGCAGGACAACTGGACGATGCTTTTCGTTATCTTGACCAATGTAGCTTAGGTCAAATTTCTCAGGTAATTGGAAGTCTAGCTGAATTGTTCCGCATTGGTGACTGCGTTTCAGAGCATCTGTAATTTGGAAGTCAATTTTAGGACCATAGAATGCTCCATCGCCTTCATTGATTTCGTATTCCATTCCTAGCTCATCCAATACGTTTTTCAGAGAGTTCTCTGCAATTTCCCATAGCTCATCAGAACCCATGGAATCCTCTGGACGAGTAGATAGCTCTACACTGTATTTAAAGCCAAATACGCTGTAGATTCTATCAATAAGTTGGATCATGCCTTTGATTTCTGCTTCGATTTGATCAGGACGCACGAATACGTGTGCATCATCCTGACAGAACGTACGAACACGTAGCATACCATTTAGTGCCCCAGAGAACTCATGACGGTGCACCTGCCCAAATTCGGAATAACGAATCGGTAGATCGCGATAAGAATGCATCTCGTTTTTATAAATCAGCATGTGCCCTGGACAGTTCATCGGTTTAAGGGCAAACGTTGTATTGTCTACTTCAGAGAAATACATATTCTCATGGTAGTGATCCCAGTGACCAGATTGCTCCCATAAGCGTTGGTTCATCATGAATGGTGTACGAACTTCCTCGTATAAAGCTAGGTCCTGCAAACGACGTGAGAATTGCTCTAGCTCGTTGCGGATCGTCATACCATTTGGCAGATAGAAAGGCATACCTGGTGCTTCTTCAGAGAACATGTACAAGCTTAGTTCTTTTCCCAATTTACGATGATCACGTTTCTTCGCTTCTTCTAAGAAGTGCAAGTGTTCATCTAGTTCTGCCTTTTTCGGGAACGCTGTACCGTATACGCGTTGTAATACTTGGTTATCCGAGTTGCCACGCCAGTAAGCTCCTGCTACACTCATCAATTTGAACGCTTTGATTACCCCAGTGGAAGGCAAATGCGGTCCACGGCATAGGTCAAAAAATTCACCCTGATGATACATTGTAATGACGGAACCCTCTGGTAAATCACGAATCAATTCTAGCTTCAAATGATCATTTAATTCACCAAAGATGCGTAATGCTTCTTCACGACTTACTTCTTTACGCTCGATCTTCAAGTTTTCCTTGATGATCTTGTTCATTTCAGCTTCCAATTTGATTAAATCCTCAGGAGCTAAGCTAACAGGGATATCCATGTCGTAGTAAAAACCATCTTCAATAACAGGACCAATCCCCAATTTCACATCGTTTCCAAATACACGCTTTACTGCCTGAGCTAGCAAATGGGCTGTACTGTGGCGGTATACCTCTAGGCCATCCTTCGTATCTAGCGTCACGATTTCCACGTTTGTATCTTCATGAATAGGTGTAGTTACATCTACAACTTTTCCATTTACTTTTCCTGCTATCGCTTTTTTCTTCAAGCTGGTGCTAATGGACCCTGCAATATCTTCAATTGTTACGCCCGCTTCGTATTCACGAATAGAGCCGTCTGGCAGAGTTACTTTTACTTGCGCCATTTTCATAACTTCCCTTCCGTATGTGTATCTTTTACCCGAGTCATCTCAGGCTTGAAAAAATAAAAAAACGCTCAATCCCAAAAGGGACGAGCGCTATTTCTCGTGGTACCACCCTAGTTCAGATTTATCCTCTAAAGTATGGATAAATCCCTCTACGTAAACGATAACGGCTTTTACACCGGCTAACCGATACTAGGCTAAATGCCGTTCCCAGTTGCTACTCGAAGGTGGTAAATCATTGTTCGCTGCGTGGTGAGCTTTCAGCCGGGGCTCTCCTCTCTATAACGCTAAAACAAGATTCTTGTCCTTCTCACTGTATTTGACTCTTATTACTTATGTATTATAGTGACTGGAGAATTGGAAGTCAAGATTTCCAGGAGTCGTTAAACAATGAGCACAACTCACACACCCTAATACACGATCTCCAAATACAGCCCGCATCGTTTGCATCAAAACGTTGCTATCTTCCACCCCGTGTATAACGATCTTCTCCGGTGCAAGCGCAATTAATGCACTCATGATATGATCCTCTTGTCGATCCGGTCTGAACCCTAAAATGGTATCTACTTGGCTTAGGTCTATTTTAGTATCGTCTTGATCGTACATAATGAATTCTTGCGTTTCCCGTAGCACAACATGAACGAGCGGATAACGATGCTCCTGTTTCGATACAAAGAAGCGCAGTAATTCGACAAACTCCTGATATTCCTTATCCTGCTGATATTGCTGCAATCCCATTTCAAAGGCCTTGTCCAACAGGATACGATAATTTTTCAAGCGGAATTTCACAAAACCTTCCAAATATAGGTACTGTTCTTCATCCAGATAGCGGAATACCTGTTCGTAAATGGCCGCTTTGCGCGTAGATCGGTTCATATTTTCCCGTACTTCGTCTAACTCATGGAATACAAATTGAATATAAGGATAAATTTCGTCAAACTTATGAATAAACGCTCCTTTTGCTTTTCGTTTTAAAAAGGTGCGCAACAATTCTACTTCTATAACCTGCACAGTCCATTCAGTAACCAGTAAAGCAACAAAGGAAGCCATATATTCCAGGGTCTCACAGGTATACTCTTCCCGTGACCAACTCACAAAACGAAACTGCGTATGACATCCATGCTCCTCTACTCGACATTCAATGCGAACAGGGGATGTATCTATTTTCTCCTGCATGCTTTGGAGAATATGGCAGAACCTCTCAATGTAATGTTGATTTGTTGTTTGTAGGAATACGGATACTGTTTGCACGTGGTTCACCCCCCACCCGTTTATACAATCAGTATATGCCCAAGCCTTGGCGATATACTTTTAAACCATTGGAAAAACCATCAAACGAACGCTACGTTCATCTGACGGTTTTATCGAGTAAAAAGGGTGCTAGCAAACTGCAAATATTTTATTTTTGTGACTCATGAAAATCTCAGGCTTTATTTAATTAGCCATTTTATACTGTTCATTTGTCAATTCCCAATTGCCTTTTAATCCGCTGGTAATGTAGACATTTTTGTCTTTTGTAATAAAAATCGCCTCGACATGGGGCAGACTTTCCATAAATGACATGCCTTTTTCAAGCCCTAATGCAAAACCGGTCGTTGACAATGCGTCTGCATCGGCAGATTCATTCGTGATAACGCTAACGCTAAACAAATGATTGTCCACAGGAAATCCTGTAGCTGGATTTAATATATGATGATAATGCTTACCATTTTCTTCAAAATAACGTTCATAAATTCCTGAGGTAACCACTGTCTTATTGATAACCTTCAATTTTCCTAATTGATTTCCACGGTTGCGATCAGGATCTTGAATCCCAATCACCCAATCCTTTCCATCCGGTTTCTTTCCCAATGCTAATATATTTCCACCTAAATCAATAATGGCACTGTTAAAGCCTTTTTCTGTTAAATAGGCAGCAATTTGGTCAGCAGCATATCCTTTGCCTATTCCACCTAGATCAATCGCCATGCCCGGCTGTTTTAAAAACACCGTTCTTTTCGCATCATCTAAGACGATTTGATGATAATCAATCACCTGTAACGCCTCTTTAAGCTTCTCCTCGGAAGGTACCTTAGCATTATCCTGCCCAATATTCCATAAACTCACTAATGGACCGATTGCTGGATCAAACTTTCCTTCTGATAGTTCTGCAAATTTCACGGCTTTCTTGATGACTCCATACGTCTCCTCAGATACAGGAACTGCTTGTTTTCCCGCTTGTTCATTGATTCGATAAACCTCACTGCCTTGCAAGGTGCGGCTTAAATGGAATTCGATTTCTTTCATACGGGCTTCCAGATCTTTAAAATGCTTGTCTGTCACTTGGTCATCATATACACGTACAGTCACAATCGTGTCATAAATAAAAAAGCTTTCAGAATGTGGTTGGATTGCATTTTTCACAATTTCTTCATCAGGTTTAGAGACACAGCCATTTACGATGAGACTGAATAGTAAAAAAAACAGAAGCGCAAATTTGGGTTTCATGTTGCCAGTCCTCCGCTGTCTTTTCCCGTTTCGAGCCAAAAGTAAGGTCATTACGGGAGTTTTACCCGCTCTTATCCAAAGAATCACTCTTGTAAACGTAGACTTTCGGACAAAAGTGAACGTGGCGCATTATACCACTAGGATAATATTTTGGAAAGGAAGAGTATCACACCTCCATATTTTAGATCGTGTATAATACGTATTGACACTGCATGTTTAGAAAATGAGAAAAAATGATAACAGGAGACAAAAACATGAAACGAGCGGATTTTATTTTAATTGGCATTGTGCTCGTCGTGGCTCTGGCTTTTCTTGTGCCTCGTTCGTTTGGTACAGATTCAAGTGAAAAAATGCACAATGTTCATAAAGTAGCAAAGATTACCGTAAATAACCAATTATACAAAACCATTGAACTTACCAAAGAAGAACAAACCATTAAGGTTGATACCGAGCACGGCCAAAATATCCTGAAGATACATGATTATGGCATAGAAATGGTTGATGCTGATTGTGATGATAAGGTTTGCCTATCCTTTGGGTTTATTACTGATCCTAGTCAAACCATCGTTTGCTTGCCTCATCGCGTATTGGTGGAAATCGTTTCAGATGAAGGAGCTGACGTAGATGGCCTTGCCAAATAATTCTTCACAGGTAAATACCCAATCACAGGCATTAAAAAAAGCAGTGATTATCGCCATCTTCGCTGCAGTATCTGTGGTGCTTGGATTGATCGAATCAACCCTCCCCATTAACTTACAGTTGCCCGGGGCCAAGCTTGGACTAGCTAACATTATGGTACTTGCCTGCCTGTATTTTTTATCTGGTAAGGACGCCTTTACCCTGATCATCTTAAAAACACTGTTAACAGCCATGATTTTAGGTACGTTCTCCAGTTTTTTATTTAGTTTTTTTGGTGCTGTATTTAGCTTCATCGTTATGTTCGGATTAATGAAGCTAACCGGAAAATCCTTTAGCCTGATCGGGATTAGTATTCTAGGTGGGGTGGCACATAATATTGGGCAGTTAACTGCGGCTGTACTTATTTTTCAGACAAGCAAAATATTTTATTATCTGCCAGCCTTACTCATAACAGGAATTCTTACCGGAGTATTTATTGGTATTGCTGTCCGTTATTTAATTCGTTCTTTATCCAAGATGGCTTTATTTCAGCCTTACGTTCCAGTCGACTAAGAATCAGTACATCCGAAAGCAGGTGAAGGCGTTGTCCCAGCAACCATTGATTCAGCTTGAATCGGTTTCGTTTCAATTTCCAAATCAGCCTCCGCTTCTCACAGATATTTCTTTGCAAATCAAGCAAGGGGAACGCGTCGCCATCGTAGGGCATAACGGGTGTGGAAAGTCCACTTTAGTTAAATTGCTGAATGGTCTGCTTCGACATACGCAAGGAGAAATTAGTGTGGGAGGGCAAGCTTTATCGGATGACAGCTTGCCGAGTATTCGCCGGCAGATTGGCATGGTCTTTCAAAATCCTGAAAATCAATTTGTTGGAACAACCGTTGCTGATGATATTCTGTTTGGTTTAGAAAATATGTGCTTGGAACGCTCTGTTATGCACGATAGATTAACCCACTACGCTGAAAAATTACATATTACGCCTTTTTTACATAAACATCCAGATGAGCTATCTGGTGGACAAAAACAACGAGTGGCGATCGCCTCCATACTTGCCATGCAGCCCGGGATCATCATTTTTGACGAGGCTACCTCAATGCTTGATGAAACAGCGAAAAACCAGATCGGAAAATTAATCGATGAATTACATTTAGAAGGCGCTTACACAAGCTTGTCCATCACCCATGATGCAGAAGAAATCTTAGCGGCTGATCGAGTAATAGCTCTATCTGGTGGGAGATTACTGGCTGACACTACACCCCTTGAATTATTTTCCCAACCAGATTGGATTGCTGCTTGCCATCTCGATTTGCCTTTTACTTTGGCAGTAAGTCAGTTGATTCATGATTTACATCCAGAAATACCTGTTCATTCAGACGAACAAGCTTTGATGGAGGACTTATGGCGATTCACTTTCATGAAGTAACCTACTCGTATCAACTTGGAAATTTGTTTCAGGAAACTGCTTTGGACAATATCGATGTAGGATTTCCTAGCGGCTCGTTTACAGCCATTATCGGGCCTAGCGGCTGTGGAAAATCAACCTTATTACAGCATATGAATGGCATTTTATTACCCACGAAGGGGCACGTTCACATTCTTGATCATGTAATTACCCCGCACCGTTCGAAAAAAGGGATTCGCCAGCTTCGGCAACGCGTTGGACTTATTTTTCAATTTCCAGAGCATCAAATGTTTGCTGATTCAGTAGAGAAGGAAATTGTGTTTGGCCCCAAAAACTACGGGGCTTCCCCCTCACAAGCAAGAGCATTAGCAGTTCAGGCTCTACATCAAGTGAATTTAGATACAGAGCTTTTAGATAAGAATCCGTTTCAATTAAGCGGTGGTCAAATGCGTAAAGTCGCTATTGCCTCTATACTCGCTATGAACCCGGACATCCTTGTATTAGATGAGCCAACCGCTACCTTGGATTGTAAAAGTCGGCATGAGCTTCTACAGCTTTTGCATCATCTATGTAAACAGGAGCACAAGACCGTTATCATGGTAACTCATCGATTGGAGGAAGTTCTATCTTACTGCGACCGGGTGGTCATTATGCAGGAGGGCAAAGTTGCCTTTCAAGGTGAGACACATGAGTTACGTGAGCAAACAGATATTTTGGCCACACTCGGGATTACGATTCCTGCTCAGCTTCGTTTTCAGCACGCTTTTCGCCAAAGATTTCCCGAACTCCCGTTACCTACAGATCAATCCGTACAGGGCTGGGCTAGGTATCTTGGGGAACGTAAGATGTATCTTCGGGAAGATAAGAAACAACAAGCGGGTGATCCATCATGTTAAACAAAGTGATGTTTGGACGCTACATTGACACAAATAGCTGGCTTCATCGCTTAGACCCGCGTTCCAAGCTACTCGGGATGTTTCTGTTTGTTCTTTTAATTATGATGACTAATTCCTTACTTGCAAGCATAGCTGTTTTTCTATTCGCTATAGGCATTATGGCAAGTAGTCGAATACCTTTTGGCTTTTTCGTAAAAGCTGTCAAACCGTTACGGTTTCTCATTTTATTCTTATTTTTGTTCCAGCTTTTCTTTATAAAGGAAGGGCACTTTTTGCTATCCATCGGCCCATTTTCTTTTTATGCGGAAGGAGTACGCCTTGCCTGTATGACAGCTTGGCGCATGATCTTATTACTCGCATTCACCTCTTTATTAACCTTTACAACCAAACCTTTATCGTTAGCAAAAGGGGTGGAAGGAATTTTACAGCCCTTTCGTTTTACTGGCATCTCGCCTGAAAAACTAGGGTTAATGATCAGCATTTCTCTGCGCTTTATCCCAACCATTTTTGAAGAAACACAGAAAATCATGAAAGCTCAGGCTTCCCGTGGTGCCGATGTAGCCGATTTGCCTTGGCGTGAAAAAGGCAAAATGCTCTTATCGCTGTTGGTGCCTGTTACCGTAAGCTCATTTCGCCGAGCAGAAGACCTGGTCTATTCGATGGAAGCTCGCGGGTATGTGCTAGGCGCTCCTCGAATCCCGTATGAAATGTTGAAGTGGAAGCGCCAAGATTCGATCTTTTTAGGTTTGTTGCTGGCAATAAATATCCTTGTAGGATTCATTTTAAATGATTGTGGAGGTCTTACCTATGGCTCGTTATTTTAATGGCAAAGAAATTGAATTATTAGCACCTGCTGGAACATTTGAGATTTTTACAACAATTGTAGAAACCAATTGCGATGCGATCTATTGCGGCGGACCCGTCCTTAATATGCGAATGATGCGTAAAGGCTATAACCTGACTCATGAGGAATTGGAGCGAGCTATCCAAATCGCCCATGAAAAGGGGAAGCGTGTTTATATTACGGTAAATAATTTATTTGACGAGGCTGATCTGGAAGAAGCGAAAACATATCTACGCTTTCTCGACAGCATTCGCCCAGATGCTCTCATTGTTCAGGATATGGCCATTTTCCCATTAATTCAGGAACAAGAGCTAACAGTACCTCTCCACTCCTCTGTCATGATGAATGTACACAATTTAGAAATGATCAAAGCCTTACAAACATTGGGTGTAACACGTATCGTTGCATCCCGTGAAATGGATTTGCAAACAGCTAAACAGCTACAAGCCTTGACCAAAATGGAATTTGAATACTTTGTGCATGGAGATATGTGTACGGTTCATGGTGCGAACTGCTTATTCAGCTCAATGCTATTTGGTAACAGCAGTAACCGTGGACGGTGTATGAAGCCTTGCCGGTGGGACTACCGCGTGAAGAAGGATGGCTATGTCTACCCAACAGAATATCCCCTAGCAGCTAAGGATATGTACATGTACGAGCATATACCAGAGTTAATTGAAGCTGGAATTACTTCATTTAAAATGGAAGGTCGCATGCGAGACGCGGAATTTCTAGTTACGCTAATCAACAGCTACGGCGATGCTATTGATCGTTACATCCAAGATCCAATCGGGTTTGATCGTTGCAAAGATAAACAAAGCTTATTTGAAAATCGTAAACGGGACTTTAGTACAGGATATGCCTTTGGTACGCCTGGACTTGCTTACATTAATCAACGCTACGAGGGTACGGGTAAATTTTATAGCACGGGAAAAGTCTTTAGTACACCAACAGAAGAACGCGAAATTCGTGATCAACGCATAGAAGCACTACAAAACGCTTTCCAAGAATATCAGTACCCATCATCCTCTGCAAAAGCAAAGGGAGAATTATGTGTTCGTGTAAACAATCAGGAGCAGGCGGAAATGGCGATCGCTGAGGGAGTGGAGCACATCTATTTAGCTGGAGATGTTTTCTTGCCTGATCTGCCATTTACGAAAGAACAGATAAAACACCTTGTAGCTATAAAAGGCGACAGCAAGATTTACTTGGGTATGCCACGCATGATGTTTGGTCTGCAATTTGATCAATACAATCATTTCTTATCTACATTAGATGTAGAAATAGACGGGCTTGTAGCTACGAATATTGGAGCTATGTATACATATAAACCATATCATCTGCCAATGATTGGAGACTTATCACTTAACCTGTATAACCATAAAGCAATTGAACTTTATCAACAATTCGGATTGACACGTGCATTCGCTTCCATTGAGCTGAAGCAGAAAAACCTAGCCGAGCTCATTTTGCATTCACCATTGCCTGTTGAAGTATTAGTGCATGGCACCCCTGTTGTGATGTACCTAGAGCACGATCTATATGCAAATACCCGTGTGCTGGAGCCAATTGCCCAAGAGGATAACAAACATGTGGATAACAAATATCTCGTTTTATTAACAGATAAAGGCGAAAATCCTGTGTATTGCGATCAGTTTGGACGAAATCATTTGACCACAGCAAAGGAGCTTTGTCTCCTGCCCCTAGTAAAAGACTTACTGGCTGTTGGTGTTAGTCATTTCCGTATTGAGGGCGCTAGCTATACGACTGAGCAATTACAAAGCATTATCCGTATGTATCGGGAGGCTTTACAGCAGCCACAACGATCTATGCATATCTACGAAAGAGCAATTCCTGTCCATGCAGGATATACGCTTGGCACCCTATCCTTTGACTAAACCATTTATAAAAAGGAGCAAAAAGATATGACTACGTACTTAGGCCCATCTGGCATTTTAGATAAGCGCAAAGAATATTTCTATCCGTGCACCGCTCATTTCTATGAAAGACCCCCTCAGCTAGTACGAGGTGACATGCAATATTTATACGACAGCACCGGCAAAGCGTATACAGACTTTTTCTCTGGGGTGTCCGTAGTCGCATGCGGCCATTGCAATCCGGCAATTACGGCGGCAACGATCAAGCAACTGGAAACATTACAGCATACATGCACCATCTATTTAACGGAACCAAATGTAGCGCTGGCTGAAAAAATGGCAAGCGTCCTGCCTGGAAATATGAAGCGAACCTTCTTTGTAAACAGTGGTTCGGAAGCAAATGAGGCTGCTTTAACACTCGCTCGTCTCGCTACTGGCAAAAAGGAATTTATCGCATTGGAATATGGCTTACATGGCCGGACATTCTTAACCATGAGCGTAACCGGCATACCCATGTGGCGTTCTGACAACTATTTAGAGGAAGGAGTCAGTTTTATTCCTCGCCCTTATGATCCTAATCTGAATGAACAAGAAGCAGTAGAACGTTCTCTATCAGCTCTGCGGAAGGTGCTGGAGGAAAAAGGAGATCGCATCGCTGCCATGATTGTAGAACCTATGCAAGGCAATGGCGGTATTGTTCCTGCCCCGCTCTCTTACTTCACGGAGGTAAAGAAGCTATTGGAGAAGCACCATGTCCTGTTGATCGCAGATGAAATACAAACTGGGTTTGGCCGTACAGGCAAAATGTTCGCCATTGATCATTACGGCATTGTTCCAGATATCTTAACTATGGCAAAAGCGTTAGGGAATGGCGTGCCAATTGCCGCTTTTGCCACAACTGACGAAATTGCGGCTCATTATAACCGCCCTTCTGCTTCAACGCTTGGAGGCAATCCCGTTTCGTCTATGACGGCTCTCGCTGTCCTCTCCTATATTGAGAACGAACAACTAATAGCTCGTGCAGAACAGCTTGGTAAGCAGTTAAAAGAAGGGTTGCTTTTCATTCAGACAGCTTATCGAGCAGCTATTACGGATGTCCGCGGTCTTGGCCTGATGATCGGTATGGAGCTTTATGCCAATGAACCTGAGAAAGCAGCTCCTCTTGTTGATTCCATTTTAGAGGAAATGAAAGATCGTGGCTTTATCATTGGAAAGAATGGTGTAAATCGTAACGTAATCGCCTTCCAGCCTCCCCTAGTCATCACCGAACAAGATATTACAAACATGCTGGAGGCATTAGCAGACACCCTCAAACGATTACTCTAATACCTAAACTTACTGGAGGAGCATACTGTGGCATACGATAATTTACGCGCGTTTATAAAAGACCTACAGGATCAGGGGGAGCTTCACACGATTGACACTCAAGTGGATAGTTATTTAGAAATTACGGAGATTACTGACCGTATTTCCAAACAGTATGGCAAGGCTTTATTGTTCACCAACGTAAAAAATTCTCCGTACCCAGTGTTAATTAACAGCATGGGGACGGATAAACGTATGAACATGGCTTTAGGCGTGCAGGATTATGATCAGGTTGCAGAAGAAATGCAAAATTTCATGGATTTGGCTAATTACAAGGGGTTATGGAATCAGCTCAAAATGGCCCCTGACCTATACAAGCTATCCAAAATTTTTCCTAAAAAAGTAGCATCTGCTCCTTGCCAGGAGGTAATAGAGGAACCTGACCTGACACAGCTTCCCGTTCTTCATTGTTGGCCAAAGGACGCAGGTCGATTCGTTACACTACCATTGGTAATTACGAAGGACCCTGAAACAGGACAACAAAACATGGGGATGTACCGTCTTCAGGTTTATGATAAAAACACGACAGGTATGCATTGGCATTTACACAAGGACGGCAAAGAAATCTATGAAAAATATCGCAGATTAGGGTATAAACGCATGCCTGTATCAGTCGCACTCGGTGGGGACCCGGCATTAATCTACTCGGCTACCGCTCCTTTGCCAAAGATGATTGATGAAATGCTATTTGCTGGTTATCTGCGCAAGAAACCGATCGAGGTTGTGAAATGCATAACAAATGAGCTATATGTTCCTGCAGAAGCCGAATTTATTTTGGAAGGCTATGTGGAATTAGATGAAAGGCGCTTGGAAGGCCCTTTTGGTGATCACACGGGCTACTATTCACTAGCGGACATGTATCCAGTCTTTCACGTGGAGAAGGTGACACGCCGTACCTCGCCGATCTACCCCACGACAATTGTGGGTCAACCACCTATGGAGGATTGCTATATAGGAAAAGCTACAGAGCGTGTATTTTTGCCATTAATGAAATTGATGCTACCAGAAATCGTGGATATGCATTTACCATTTGAGGGAGTGTTTCATAACTGCGCTATTGTTTCAATCAAAAAAGCATTCCCGAAACACGCTCAAAAAGTCATGTATGGCTTGTGGGGCATGGGGCAGATGATGTACACCAAAATGATTATCATAGTAGATGAAAATATAGACCCTCACGATGTTTCCAAAGTAATGTGGAAAGTGTTTAACAATATCGATCCTAAAAGAGACCTTGTCATAACAGAGGGCCCTCTGGATGCTCTCGATCACTCTTCTCCAACCGCTTACTATGGTCACCGTCTTGGTATCGACGCTACTAAGAAATGGCCAAGTGAAGGTCATACACGCGAATGGCCCGATGATATAGAGATGTCTGACGAAGTGAAGAGCATGGTCGATGCGAAATGGAGGGAGTATGGTTTTGAAAACGATCCTTCATAAAACCCGCATGTTCGGAGAGCTTGTTATGTTCTCCCACACATTGTTCTCGCTCCCCTTTGCCATCATTGCAATGGTATGGGCAGCCGAGGGACTGGCCCCCGCTCAGGTATTGATTTGGTCGTTGGTGGCATTGGTAGCGGCGCGAAATGGAGCTAATGCCTTTAACCGTCTCGTGGATCAAGAATTTGATGGCAAAAACCCACGCACAAGCCATCGCCATCTGCCACAACGCTTGTTACACGAAAAAGAAGTGATCACTTTTATTCTCATAAACTATGCAGTCTTTATTTTTGCTTCTTCTATGTTAAATCCGTTGTGTCTGCTATTGTCGCCCGTAGCCATTTTATTGATCTCTTCTTATTCTTACACGAAACGCTTTACGTGGCTGAGCCACTTATATTTAGGCTTTACCATCGCATCTGCTCCCATTGGGGCTTGGTTTGCAGTAACCGGTGAGATTGCATTTGTACCATTTGTACTGGGGACCATCGTGATGCTATGGATTGCTGGCTTTGACATCATTTACGCTACGCAGGATATTGAATTTGACCGCAAGGAAGGGCTATGGTCTATTCCAAGCTATTTTGGACTGCAAACAGCACTGTGGATCGCACGAGGCCTACATTTCATCATGATTCTACTGCTGTTATTCCTATTTTTCTATCAAAATTTGGGCTTTGTTTACCTAGTGGGCTTAACAATCTCGACCGTACTGCTTTTAACCGAGCATAAAATAATCAAACCTGCTAATCGAAGCCTCATGAAAGTGGCCTCCTATAAACTGAATCAAGTAATTAGTATGGTTATTTTGATCTGCACCTTAGTTGATTTTTACATGATGAGCTAATTTATTGAAAACTCTCAGGGGGATTGCGGTGCTCTTTTTAGATGTCAAGGTAGGAAAGGGAACCACTAAACGGCCTCCAGAGAGTTTTTAATCT
>ENA-UOTW01000058-UOTW01000058.1-synthetic-metagenome-genome-assembly--contig:-NODE-58-length-26410-cov-2.600873_pt1 | contig 26410 bp, 25 predicted proteins | sample MGYA00238141_ERZ746978 | MGnify/ENA primary metagenome ERZ746978 (study PRJEB28755, sample SAMN02352454) | synthetic metagenome | study: EMG produced TPA metagenomics assembly of the Artificial... | reverse complement strand
GTTAATACAGTAAGGGGTCTTGCTTCTTACTGTCTACTAAAAGGGGATAATATCAGATTTGGGAGTCTGTTCTTTTATTTCTTTACCCCAAGCGCTACGGTTTCATTTCTAACAAATCCGTCGCCGGAGTATCTATGGCTAATTTTAGCCTGATAATGCTGTCCTTGGACAAGATGTTCGACAATCTCTTTCGCATCCTCAGGCTGAACATTTTGATACCAAACTCCATCTGGATACACAATCAAGACACAGGCATCCTCACAGCGTCCATTACATCTGGTCCGGGTTGTATGAATCTGTTCATCTGCTCGCTGCCGGGCTATTTCCTGACGAATCGCCACAGTGACTTCTTCGCCACCTTTTCGCATGCAGCTACCACCATTACATAGCAGGATATGGTGCTTTGTTTTCGATAAATCCCATGTTGCCATAACCTTCCCCCTTCTAGTTTCCCCTTATTGTATCAGCATTTCACTGAAAATGATTTCTTATTGAAATGTTTTGGAGAGTTTGAGCACATCCTTACCGTTTCTTTTTTGGTACATATATGTACAGAACAGATTAATATGCCATATCTTTGTAAGCAAAAATGGAGAACTGGGTAGATAGTGGATTATTGATTCTGTTTTCCTACAATACCTGAATGTAATCAGATGAATTGAATTGGTTTTATCAAAACTGTAAGGAGCTGTTAACATACTAAAAAAACCGTCAGAAGAATCTGACGGTCTTAAGCTTTATCATTCACGAGACACTAGCATAAAATTATTAATAAACCCATTCTCCTGTAAAAAGACAGGTTCTATTTTTTTCGTAGCAAAATCGTAATAATAAATCCCGCGCCCCTTGTTAACATCTTGTTTTGAAGTACTGCCCAGATAATAAATACCCTTAGCGTCATGGGAAAGATAGACATCACTTCTAGACGAAATGGGGAGATCTAACTTCCTTCTTTCACCAGTCTTACTTTCCACCAGACTATATTCGATAGGACCCCAAATGCTTTCGCAAGTACGTTTCGGACATTAACCCATTTTTGTGTTCAGGATAATCAATTCTACAGCTGCCCCCATATCATAACTATCATGGTTAGAAAGGAGATGGGTTTATGGACCCAATTGAACACCATCGGAGGAGAATGCACCATCATTTAAGGCATGCCGATCACTTTCGCTCTTTAAGTATGATGCATCGGCATCACCCGGCCAGGCGTCACGAGTTTGCTCACAGAGAGCATTTCCATCGCATGAGAGCGCATCACCATAGAATGATGATGCATCACCATAAGAGAATGATGCATTCACATCACTAATAATTGCACCAAAAGCTATCTGATTGGGAATCGTTGTTGATTTAATACTATCTATTATCGTGTGATTATTTATGATTCCTTTTGAATTTTTACCTCTAGTTGTTGACGGATTTGCTCAACAATGCGTCAACAACTAACCTTTATATTCATTTATGTGTCTTGAAAGTTGTTTTTGTAAAAGAAAAAGTCGTTTCCTAAATGTAAAGGAGACAACTTTCTTGATTAAATGATATATCAACCTACTCCATCCTTCACAAATATCCATCCAAAATTATTGTAAATAACTACTCCTTCTTTTTTTTGTTTTGCTCCTCAAGCAAATCTACTACCTTTTGCAACATTTTTATGGTTTCATCGTGTTTTTTATCAAATTTACGAGAAAAAAACCTATATATCCACACAATTACGAATACGATCAGAAACAAAAAAAATAATTGATATAATGAAGAGATAATACTAAATTCCAACGAAAACAACCTCCTTTTTAATATGTTCCATAAATGTTTGTTTATATAAAACTTTATGATGAAACAATCTTACGCAGGAATTATACCAAATAGAGGGATAATTATAAATGTAACGCCTAGTTTAGCATTTTAAAATGTACAGTAGCTTCTTTGGGGGTAAACTGACGTCGTAATCGTATCTATTGAATGAGAAAACAGGTTACGTACCACCTTTTTAAACGTATAGTCTCGTTTCGGGTCAATTTCCTTACGTGCTTGTATGGCTTTGTTGGGAGTTGTCTGATCGATTTCACTTACTTGTAATTTCACATCAGCAGAGACAAGCTGCTTTGTCTTCTTATCAATAATGACTGTAGCTCGCTTTGAGCCTTCCATAGTGATGGCTTCTTGCTCTCCTTCTTCAAAGGAGCTAGTAGCTTGAATTATCCCTATATTATTTCCATGAAAAAAGCTGTCACAATAGAATGTGACAGCTTTTTTCGAGAGATGATTTTGTCTGTATCTTTTCGGTTATTCTTACTTTTGGATCGTTACCTTACTTCCATCCTTCAACAGTGTCTGTCCTTTTACGACGACTTGTTGATCTGCCTTAATTCCTGTCAGGATTTCGATGGATTCGCTAGAGCCTTCTCCTGTGGTTACCGCGACTTGCTTTGCTATCTCGCCTTCTACGATGTAAACATACTGCTTCCCATCGCGATCGAACACGGCCTTGCGAGGAACAACTACCTTTTCCTGTCCTTTTCCTTGTTGCCCTACTAGATTCATGTTCACAACCATATCTGCTTTCAGCTCGTTGTTTGGATTAGGGATTGATATTTCGATGGGATAGGCTTTGAGCTGTTGATCCATCACCGGGCTGACAGCCGTTACTTTAGCTGTCATTTCTTTTCCCAATGCCGTGATATTCACTTTTACCTCATCGCCAACCTTCACCTGTGAAATATCCTGTTCAGATAAATTAGCCTTCACAACAAGTGGGTTGGTATTAACTAATGTGACAATAGGGCTTTGTGGAGAAGCCACCTGTCCAACCGCTCCATTCACACTTGAAATGTACCCGCTGAAAGGAGCTTTTACTACTGCATTCCCCAGTTGTGTCCGAGCATTTTCCAAGCTCACAGCCGCTTGCTTAACAGAAGCCTCTGATACACCTACTGCTGACATTTGTGTGGCAGCTTTCAGGCCTTCCTGTGCATTGGCAACCGCTGTTCTTGCATTAGCAAGCTGTGTATTTGCTTGTTCATATTGTTGTAGAGCAATTGCGCCTTGATTAAATAGCGTTTGCATCCGCTGTTGATTTCGTTCTGCATCCTGTAGGGCTGTTTGGGCTTGGCTCAAGCTATTCTTCGCTTGTTCAAGACCTTGACTGGAGCTATTGCCTGCTTGATTTAAATTCGCCTTAGCTACCTGATAAGCCGCTTCTGCCTGTTTGATCGAATTGATCACATCTTGTTCATCTACACTAAACAAAGTTTCTCCTTGTTTTACATATTGTCCTAAACGAACAGGTAAGGAGGTGATTTTCCCAGACAATTTTGGACTTAACTGCACATCCTGACTAGGCGCTAATTTAGCCGTAAAGCCTGCACTAGAGGAAACTGTCCCTAGCTTAGACATTTCAATCTGAACCGGTGTTACGCTCTCTGTCTGTTCTGTCGGAGTATTCTCTGCCGCTTGATTCGAACACCCCGCTACCAAGAACAGGGCGGATGCTGCTACTAGAATCATTTTTTTATTCATCGTTGTTTTTGCTTTCAATTTCATTTCCCCCTCCTCTATCTCTTCGCCTTTACGACTGCGCTACCGCAATAGCTGCTTGTTGTTTCTTTAGTCGCTTTTGTTCTTTCTTGTGTTTACGTTTAGAAGACCAATCATCGAACCAAGTATACACGACTGGAACCAACACTAGGGTAATGAGCGTAGCAAAGCTTAATCCGAAAATAACTGTGATCGCCATCGGAGCTTGAGATTCACTACCAGAGCCTGTGGCAAAAGCTAATGGACCAATTGCTAGAATGGTAGTCAATGTCGTCATGAGAATGGGACGCAAGCGTACAGGCCCTGCTTCCAAAATCGCATCCCTTACACTCATACCTTTGTCTCGCAATTGATTTGCATAATCTATTAATACGATGGCGTTATTAACGACCAAACCAATCAGCAGAATATATCCAATGAACACGGACACACTGATCGAGGTATTGGTAAACAACAGGCCAAGCATAACCCCTGCAAAGGTAGGCGGGATAGAGAACATGATAATAAACGGCGTATATAAGGATTCAAATTGGGCCGCCATTACCATATAAAGTAGGACGACTGACAAAATAACAGCCAATCCAAGACTACTAAAGGACTCCATCATATCTTTACTCTCTCCGCCGTACTCAATTTTATAGCCATCTGGCAGGGAGAGCTTGTCTAGCTTCGTTTGTACATCCGTAGTGACTGAGTTCAGATCACGTCCTGCTAAATCACCTGTGATTTTTACTTCACGAGTCTGATTCGAGCGATTAATCGTTAGCGGTGCCTCTACTTTTGTCACCTCTGCAACAGAAGACAACGCTACCTGTGCGCCACCTGGTGCAGTTATGCGCAAGCTATTCAAGTAATTCGTATCTTCCTGATACTGCTCGGGCCATTTTAATTGCACATTGATTTCATCATCACCCGTGCGATACTTTGTCACCGTCTGTCCGTTAAATGCTGTACCCACAGCCGTTAAAATCTGTCCAGAGCTTAGCCCATACATACTTGCTTTCTCTGCATCGATTTTCACTTCAAATTCATGCTGCGTATCATCTAAGGTGGTCACCACATTACTGGTTCCCGGGACACTGATTACCTCTTGCTTAATAATCCCGCTCACATCTTTTAGAACCTCGATATCATCACCGCGTAAGGTAATCTGTAAAGGCGATCCTGTGGACATACCAGCAGATTGTTCTTTCACCTTAATTTCAGCACCCGCAATTGATGCTACCTGCTTACGCAAATCTGCCATTATCTCCGGAGTGGAGCGTTTACGATCCTTTACGTCGACCAGTTTTAAATCAACGGTTGCTTTATTAGAGGTAGAGGTAGCCACGGCCGCTGAACCACCGCTACCAATCGAGGTGCTCAGAATATCCAGCTCCGGTACTTGCGCCGCTATCTTTTCCACTTGTTGGGCTACCTTCTTTGTTTCTTCCAAAACACTACCGTTAGGCATCTTAATATCAATTGTAACTTGTACCTGATCCATCGATGGCATAAACTCTGCCCCAACCAATGGAGTCAGCGCTACAGAACCTATCATCATGGCAACCGTAACAATCGCTACTGTTTTCCGGTGATTCAGCGAAAAATCTAACAGCCTTTTATAGCCTTTTTCTACCTTGTGAAATCCAATATTGAACCAGATTACCGGGTTCATTCCACGATATCCTTCCCGATTGTTATGCTCTGGTACTTTTTTGAGTATCCGTGAGCTTAACATTGGTACTAGGATAATGGAAAAGCCCAAAGCGGCAATGTGAGAATACACAACGGTTAGAGCTAAGGGTCTAAAAATTTCTGCTGCAATACCATCAACTAGTGCAATTGGCAGGAATACACATATCTGCGCCAAAGCAGAAGCCATTACAGCAGTACCCACTTCCTTGGAACCATCTAACGCAGCTTCTACCATGCCTTTCCCTTTTTCCCTTTGTCGGAAAATGTTCTCCAGCATTACGACCGCGAAGTCAACCAGTGAACCCAGTCCGAGTGTCAGCCCTGATAGGGAAATCAGATTGATCGTTTGGCCGGTCGCATACATCAGCAAAAAGGTGGAGATGATCGAGATGGGTAGCACGATGATCGCAACAATCATTGATTGGAAGCTACCTAAGAAGAAGAACAAAATAATAATCCCAAACAATCCACCGAACAAGGCATGCTCTGCTGTGGTGTAGATTGAATCTTTAATAAACGTGGACGAATCCAGCGTAGTTGTTAGTTGTAACTGGGAAGGTAAGGTCTTCTTAATCTCTTTCAATTCCTGACTTACAGCATCCGCTACCTGAATGGTATTTCCACCAGATGCCTTTGTAATGGTAATGCCTAAGCTTGGTTTCCCATTAACGTAACTGAACTGATTGATTTTCGCCGTAGTATCGTTGATGGTAGCAATATCTTGCAGGCGAAGGGAGCCATTTCCCATGCGAATAGGTGTTAGTCCGATTTTAGCTACACTATCGTACTCACCCTGAACTCGAATGTTATATTTGCCATCTCCTTCACGTACGGCACCACCTGAACCGGACAGGTTGTTGCTGGCAATCGCCTGCTGAATTTGGTCGATGGTTAATCCATACGACGAAATTTTAGCAGGGTCGAGCACCACATCCACCACGCGATCCTGACCACCGACCAGATTTACTCCAGCTACACCATCAATTCTTTCTAAGCGGTTTTGAATGGAGTCCTCTGCTATCTTCTTCAATTGATTGACATCATCCTCGCCTGTTAGGGCAAATGTCATAATCGGCGTGCTATTCGGATCAATCCGCAGAACCTGTGGAGATTTCGCTGAGGATGGGAGCAGTTGTCGCACTCGATCAACCTTCTCCCGCAATTCCAATGTAGCTTGATCTAAATCGGTCCCCCAATTAAAGCTGAGAATAACCTGTGATGCTCCTTGAATCGAAATAGATGATACTTCCTTTAAATTAGCAACAGTTCCTACTGCACTTTCTATCGGTTTCGTTACTAGCTTCTCTACCTCGCTCGGCGCCGCGCCATCCACAGATGTCACGACAACGGCAACTGGAAAATTCAGCTCTGGATACAAATCAATAGCCAATTTCGGCAGAGAAACGATTCCAAAAATCATGACTGCCAGGGTCAACATGATAATGAGAACAGGTCGTTTGACCGACACTTCAGATATATTCACTCTTTTTCACCTCACCAATGTCTTAACTCGTTATTCTTTTTTTGGTTGTATACATTTCTTGCAAGACATGGAGGGATGAAATCATCTGAGTCGTCTGTTGCTCAAACGTCTCCATTTCCGCTTGGCGTCCCGCGAATTCATTCGCATGATCGAATCGTGGGGACATCGCAACCCAAACCAATCGTTTATCCTTTTTATCCTTGAGCCTTATGACGATGTTATCTCGTTCTAGGCGATCAATTAATCCAGATACCGTACTGTACGAAAGACTAACAGCCTTGCTGATTTCCCCAATGGTTTTCGGGTCGTGCACAATTTGCTCCAGAATCAGCACTTGCTGCCAGGTGATATCTTTGCTTTCGAGTTCTTCACGTGTGATCCATGTAAAAAGGGCACTCGCTTCTTTGAGAAGCTTCGCCATGGTAATCAACTCTTCCATCCAAGCCACCTCCTGCCGTTAATCAATTGTTCGCGATACGAAATGTCACAAGTTTCATTGTAGCGGCAAGTTGAAATAGGCAAATCTACCGAAGGATGGAAAACCGTAGCACTGGCTCGTCTATCTAGAGATAGATGACACCCCGTGCTACAATAGAATATGAACAAACGATCGAAAAATTTGAAGAAGGGTGGGCTATTCTTTGATTGATAACATAACTAAGGCCCTCCGCAAACGACTCTTATTGGTCTGGTTCTTAGCCTTATCTCTTTTGACATGGCTACCAAACTCCTATAATCATGAATCACCTATACAATTTGTGTTTTCCGTATTACTGTTCTGTGGGTATTTGATCTTATTTTGGACCTCCTCTATTCAACTGCCCTCCATAAAAATGACTGTCATTCTTTTACTAGTCGGGGGCGTTACCCTATTTAAAGGCATTTATCTGGGTCCTGAGGGGTTTGGCATGATCATCCTGCTTGGGATTATCATCGGCCTGCGCATCGATAAAAAATATTCGTTACCATTAGCCACCTTTTTTGGAGTGGTTACCTGTGTATTACTCATCTGGATCACTCATAGCTACACCACGCATGTTGCTCCTTTTTTACTTTCCTTTATTGGGTGTTATCTGGGTGCACGCGGGTATCGTTCCCACCATGAAGCGTATCAATTAAATCAACAGCATTTAAAAGAATTGCAAATCGCACATACAAAACTACAGGATGCACATAATGAATTGCAGGAAATGACTGTAAATACATTGCAAGTAGCCGTGTTGGAGGAACGAAATCGAATCGCGCGTGATATTCATGACTCGTTAGGTCACAGTCTTACCTCTCTCATCGTGCAGCTACATGCGCTTACCTATATGCTGAAGTCTGGACCAAATGATGCACAGACGGCGGTCAACAATATGTTGGATGTAGCGAAGCAAAGCTTGGAGGATATCCGCGGCTCCGTTCATACCCTTGCAGTCGACAAGCGGACGTTTGGCTTAACGCCATTACAAGCTCTTTTGTCGCAAACAGAGAAAAATACGGACCTGTCCTGTACGTTTGTCACGAATGAGGAAGAGATCGATTTAACAAACGAGGTAACGATTGTTTTTTATCGAATTCTACAAGAAGCGATTACGAATACATTGCGTCATTCCAATGCCACCGCCATGTGGGTTGAAATTAGTAAGATAGCTGATTCCATCGTTTTATCCATTCACGACAACGGCCAAAATCGTTCTCAGGAAGGGGTTGAACCTGGTTTTGGTTTATCTGGCATGAGAGAACGTATCACGAAAGTAAACGGAACGCTGAAATATCAGATGAGGGAACCATTTGGCTTTGAAATTACTGCAACAATTCCTTACCATCATTCATCTTTAGAAGGGAACACATAGCTGCTATGGTAGATCATAAACATCAAAAGATTCGAGTCATGCTGGCAGACGATCAAAAGATGATCAGACAGGGTCTTGGGTATGTCATTAATGTTCAAGAGGATATGGAGGTAATTGGAGAAGCGGCGGATGGAGAAGAGATTATCAATCTAGCTTGCGAGCTGAGGCCTGATGTCATTCTCATGGACGTACAAATGCCCAAGTGTACAGGTATTGAAGCGACACGCGAAATTGTAAAACATGTACCGAAAGTGAAGGTTCTCATATTAACGACATTCGATAACCATGATTACGTTGTGGATGGCATTCTAGCAGGTGCGGTTGGTTATATGCTAAAGGATGCTGATTCCAAGGAGATGCTAGACTTAATTCGCCGTGCTTACAATGGGGAAGCTTCTTTTCACACAGCAACGGCTGCTAAGGCATTAGCTGAGGTATTAAAGAAACAAAAATCGGAAACGACCGCCATACCTCATGCTGACAAACCACAGGAAGCTTTTTCGCAAGAGAATCATCTCGTACTGCTAGATGAACTTACAGAACGAGAACAGGATGTGTTGCAGCAATTAGCGTTTGGCTTTCGCAATGATCAAATCGCTCAAAATCTCTTTATCTCGGAAGGCACGGTAAAATCCCATGTCCATCGCATTTTACAAAAGCTAAATGTCGATGATCGGACACAGGCAGTAGTCCTAGCGCTACGGCATAAATTGGTAAAGTAAATTCTATCTAGAGATAGATGACAAGTGCCCTGATGTTAGAAATGTGAAAAGGACGGAGCCGCAATGGTTCCCGTCCTTTTTTATCTGTGTAACATTTTATTTTGCAACACGCAAAAATTACTGAATACGTAATGCTGCTGGAGACTGCTCTACATGAGAGAGCTTCATAAGCAATACGAAGGCAATCACGATAAAGCCCCCAATCATTCCAACAACTCCGGCCCATCCAAATAACGACCAGAACAAACCACCAAACGTCCCACCTAAACTCGATCCAGCATAATAGAAGAATAGGTACAAGGAGGAAGCCTGTGCTTTATCATGAGTAGCTAATCTACCTACCCAGCTGCTGGCGATCGAATGCCCGCCAAAAAAGCCAAATGTAAAGATGGCAATTCCCGCAATTTTACTAAATAAATGAGGCTCCAATGTAAGTCCAATGCCCCCAAACATAATAACTAAAGACATCCACAGCATTTTAGCGCGCCCAAGTCTGTCTGCCATCTTGCCCATCCAAGTAGAGCTAAACGTACCGACTAAATACACAATAAAAATCCAGCCAACGATTGTTTGCGAAAGGGAATATGGCGGCTCAACCAACTGATAGCCGATGTAATTATATAACGTCACAAAGCTGCCCATTAGCAGAAAGCCAAGTCCATATAAATAAAGCAAGCGTTGGTCCGTACAATGGCTCCAGAGTGATTTTGCTAATGTCTTTACTTCTAGTTTGCGCGGTGAAAAATGTCTGGAGGGTGGAAGCATAATCCAGAACAAAATCGTGCACAAGAGGCTCAACACACCAATTCCAATCAGAGCCACATGCCAGTTAAACAAATCGGTTAGCGTCCCTGTGATGATTCGTCCGCCCATTCCACCAATCGAATTTCCGCTTATATATAGCCCCATTGCTACGCCTAAGCTATTTTTGTCAATTTCTTCACCCAGATAAGCCATGGCAATAGCCGGTAACCCAGCGAGAACCATTCCGACCAGTATTCGAATGCCAAGTAATATTTGAAATTGATAGCTAAATGCCGTACACACTGCCAACAACGAAGCTCCAATCAAGGAAACAATCATAATCGGTTTGCGTCCCCACGCCTCTGACAATGAACCGAGAAATAACAAACTTATGGCTAAAGCCATCGTGGTTACAGATAAGGAAAGACTGGCCAGCGTTGGAGAAACCTGAAATTCCTTCGTGAATTCAGGTAACAAAGGCTGTGTGCAGTACAGAATAGCAAATGTATTTAACCCTCCTGCAAACAACGCTATGTTGGTTCTGCGAAATGCGCTTGACCCTTGCTTGATATAACTCATGGTGTAAATCCTCTCTCTTTATTATTCAGTTAGAAAACGTAGCTATGGGTTCCGTTAATGTCTTAAACAGATTAGATATAATGTTCCTTTACAAATGAGATGAACCTTCTTGCAACAGGAGACAAATAACGCTTTTCTTTCCATGCGAGTCCAATGGTTCGTTCACAGCCTGGATCTAGCACACGTAAGAGTGATACCTTCGATTTATCCAGCACGTTTACATCTGGAACAAGACTTACTCCCAATTTAACGGCCACCAGACCAGCTATTGTAGCAATCTCCTCTCCTTCAAAGGTGATAGCGGGAGTAAAGCCAGCTTGCTTACAAAGCGTATCGGTCAAGGTTCGCAGACCATACCCCTGCTTGAAGGAAATAAAAGGTTCATTGGCAATCTCCTTTAGCTCGATCTGTGTCCGATTTGCCAAAGGATGCGTCTTGGAAACAATGAGAAACAGCTCCTCTGTAATTAAAGGCTCCCAATGCACCTCATCTATTGGCTCTAACATGGAAAACAGGGCAATATCAATTAAACCCGTTTTGAGCTGTTCTACAATCTGATCCATGGATGCTTGATGTAAATGAAAGCTGACCTGTGGATATTGCAGACGAAACGAACGAATAAATTCGGGGACTACTTCAATTCCTAAGGAATGTAAAAAAGCGATCTGTATTTTGCCGTGATCAGGGTTAATCAGGTCCTGAATTTCCTGCTTCCCCTCTTCTATCTCCTGAATGGCTCGCTCCACTCGCTTTAAGAATAGCTCCCCGTATTGATTTAGCACGATATTTCGCCCTTTTCGCTCAAACAAAGGCGTATTTAACTCTTCCTCCAAACGAGCAATTGCTCTACTTAAGGCGGGTTGGGACACATTTAACAGCTCTGCCGATCGTGTAATGTGCTGCGTCTGTGCTACCTTGCGAAAATATAAAATTTGTTGCCACTCCATTAGTTACGTCTCCGTTTTGTTTTCTTTTGTCTTTTGTGTATCATACTTCATGTTTGTCATGACTTCAATTTACGTATTTGCATGATATTCATGCGTTTGTGTTATGAATGAAGCAAAGCATCCAAAAGTCATCGGTATTGGCCCATGCGTTCGTGCACGTAAAATCGCTGTAAAATCAAGGTTAGCGCAATGGACGCACTGTCTGTCATTGCTAGTAATGATTTGGGCCATTTTCGTCGTAAAAGAGAATAAAAATAGACACGCTTTCTCTCAATTTAGAGATGAAAGGTGTCTCAATTAGCCAATGCTCTCTTCCTGTAGACAAAGAGAACAGCAAGGATATTTACACAATAGGCTTGTCCGCCACTACAATCAGATGATTCATTTTATTTTTGGTTTTGAATGACCACTTCAGATACCACTAGGCGTTGTCTTGGCTTTACATTTGCCATAATAACATCAGCAACATCATCCGGTTCCATCAGGTGCTTCATGCGTTCTTCTGTGAAAATACCATCCCAGAATTCCGTTTTCATGCCTCCCATGTAGATTCCGACTACTTGTATAGGCGTCTCTTTTAGCTCAATGGCTAAGCTCTCTGTAAAGCCTCTCACACCAAATTTGCTGGCACAGTAGACAGACTCATTTGCTTTTCCTACTTTGCCGGCCGTAGATACGATATTAATGATCGTTCCGTAATTCTGCTCTTTCATTTGCTTTACTACTGCCTGAGTACTAAAAATCGTTCCTTTTAGATTAATATCAATCATGTGGTGAACAGCTTCCTCGGTGAGGTTTTCAGCCAAATCAAAGCTTCCTGTCCCCGCATTGTTGATCAATACATCAATTCTATTATACGCATTGAGAATGGAGTCCATGATTTTCATGATGGCTTGTTTATTCGCAACATCTCCTTCGTGGATAGAATAACTGCCAGTCAATTGCTCAGCTATCCGTTCAAGCTTTGCCTTGGTTCGTCCAAGCAAGCAAACATGAAAGCCTTGCTCCGAGTAACGTTTCGCTAAAGAAGCACCTAACCCGCTTCCTGCCCCTGTAATCACAACAACCTGTTTGTCCATACTTTTTCACCATTCCCTCGTACAATATCTATCCTTGTTCAGCCCGATTCATCTTCAAGACTTCATGTGAAATCGTGTATAATGGGCTTATGGATTATAGTGTATCATGCTTTTTATCCAGCTATAACAACTAGTTGCACTTACAAAATTGACATAACAAAAGGCATTTTCGTATCATCATTTATACTAAGTTAAAAATGGGAGGATTGCCGACATGGATTTTAAAGGAAAAAAAGCGTTAATTACCGGAGCAGGAAAAGGAATTGGACGTGCGATTGCCGTCGCTTTGGCAAAAGAAGGAACCCATCTAGGTTTGGTCGCCCGCACAGAATCTGATCTACAGGAGTTAGCTACTGAGCTTGCCAAAATCTATGGTGTTACAGTTCATATTGCAACTGCTGATATTTCAAAACGCAGTGATGTGGAAGCCGCGTATGCCAAAATGAAAGCAGAGCTTGGTTCTATAGATATCCTGATCAATAATGCTGGTACTGCTACTTTCGGTACAGTTACAGACATGGACCCAGCAGAGTGGGAACGCATCGTTGCTGTGAATTTGTTTGGAACCTACTACATGACATATGCGGCATTGCCTGATATGATCGCTCAAAACAGCGGAAATATCATCAATGTAGCTTCTACTGCTGGAGAACGCGGTTTTGCGACAGGCTCTGCGTATTGTGCTTCTAAATTCGCCGTAATGGGCTTTACAGAATCCCTATTGCAAGAGGTGCGCAAACACAACATTCGCGTCACAGCGCTAACTCCAAGTACTGTCAACACCGAGCTAGCTGTTAATGCCGGTCTAAAAATCGGTGCAGAGGATCACATGATGCAGCCAGAGGATGTAGCAGAGCTAGCCTTAGCCACCCTGCGCTTGCCTGAGCGTGTCTTTATTAAAACATCTGGAATTTGGACCACGAATCCACAATAATTATAGAGATTTGTTCATCAAAAGAAGCCCTTTTTGTCTGTTAAAAAGAGGGCTTCTTTTTTTTGCACCTGTTAAAAACTCGTTTTGCTTGTTACAATGTTTTTCGGTAGAATTACCTGTATTACTTACTCAGGAGGTAAGCGAGTTGCTGCTCTCTTATAAAAAACGGCGCTTAAGCTCCGTACAAATTATTGTCATGTTTTATCTTAGCAGTGTTATCCTCGCTGCATTACTTCTCTGGTTACCCATCTTTCACCAGCCTGGCGTATCTATATCTTTTGTAGATTCTTTATTTACGGCAGCCAGTGCGATTAGCGTAACGGGTCTAACCGTCATCCAAATTAGTGAAGTGTTTAATCAGAGCGGAATTATTTTACTCACCTTGTTCTTTCAAATAGGTGGAATCGGCATTATGACCTTAGGTACCTTTTTGTGGATGATGCTTGGACAACGAATCGGCTTAGAACAAAGAAAATGGATTGCTACGGACCACAATCGTCCCACTCTATCGGGATTGGTCAAACTAACGCGAAGTATTTTATTGCTCACCATCTTAATTGAGCTAATCGGTACGCTATTGCTAGGCAGTTATTTCTTTTGGACTGGCTATCAGACTGATTGGTATACCGCCTACTATTATGGCTACTTTGTTTCCATTAGTGCATTTACCAATGCTGGATTCGATATCTTTGGTAATTCCCTGCTCAGCTTCTCGGGGGATTATTTTGTCCAAAGCATCAATATGATCCTCATCATCTGTGGAGCGATCGGGTTTCCTGTGCTGATAGAACTGGTCAGCTACGCAACTCATCGACAAGGTCAATATCGCTTTACGTTTTCCTTATTCACAAAGGTAACAACCTTGACTTTCTTCACACTAATCGTGGTTGGGACACTGCTCTTTTACTTTTTTGAAAAGAATGCCTTTTTACAGGATAAAACCTGGCATGAGGCACTTTTTTACTCCCTGTTCCAATCTGTTTCTACACGAAGCGGCGGTTTAGCCACGATGGATATCGGCTTACTGTCCACCCCTACCCTTGTCATGCTATCCGGCATGATGTTTATCGGGGCTTCTCCAAGCAGTGTGGGGGGCGGGATTCGGACAACTACGTTTTTCGTTCTAATTGCGACCATATATACTTATATGCGTGGACAAAAGGATGTAAAAGTATTTGGTCGTGAGCTAGTCCAAGAAGATGTCATCAAATCGTTTATGGTGTTCTTTGTCGCAATCATCATGGTGTTCACGGCAGTTATTTTCATGGTGTGGTTCGAGGACCTGTCGATGCAGGCCATTTTATTTGAAGTCTGTTCGGCCTTTGGTACAACTGGCTTGTCGATGGGAATTACTTCAGAATTAAGTACACCTGGTAAGCTCATTCTCATCATCATGATGGTGATTGGACGGATTGGGATTATCAACCTATTACTATTCTTAAAAAAAGATGCCCCGTCTGTTCGTTATCATTATCCAAAAGAGCGGATGATTATTGGTCAATAGGAAGAGGAAAAGGCGCTTGAAAGGAGCGCCTTTTTTTGTCGTGCGATATCTTTGAAGCTAAACATTTCATTGTTCTATTTCCCCACCTGTATCGGTACCTCCCACTCCACATTTCGATCCTCTTTTATTTTACGCTTATAAGTAATGGTTAGCTCCTTAGGCAATTTTTCTAGCTGTTGAATTCTCAATTCCCCATTCATTACAGCATTGCCATTTGAATTTCTACCTACTCCTCTGTCAAATATAGCAATATACGTATTGCCTTTTTCGTCTTTTACCTCCCACTCATCTACATAGACAATATCCTTCGCCAAAATTCCCTCCATCACAATACTGGTCTCTGTATATGTTTCTTTTGTACTCTGATTCTTGGCCTCGTACTTCACATCCTTAAAAATGAAGAGACTTCCCTGATCTTCTACTTTAACTGGCTTGGTAGATAATTGCTCAAGATTAAGCTTTGTACTGACCTCAACAGGTTCAACCTTATAAATAGAGTGTAAGGTAAACATCATTTTCTTATCCTTTGGTAACGGATAGGAATTGGCTAAAAGCCTTAAATGCTGATCCTTTGTGGTCACATAAAAGCGATTTACTTGATTTTTAAAAATGTTAACAGGATTTTTTTCTGTTTCATCTAGAAACGGGTTATGACGAACATCATTTCTTTTGAAAGAGCTTTGATTGAATTCACTCCATGTGAAAAGTCGTTGATCATAATCACTCCATCCAGCGAGAACCGTTCCCTGTTCATCAACCAATTGATAGCTAAACCTATCATGGTAGGCTCCTTTTGGAATATTGGTATCAATTACGAGTTGTGTGGAGCTAGGAGCAAAGCTAATCTCTCTAAGATGAAAGGAGATGCCTTGGGGACTCGTATATCGCTTATTAATAGCTACTGATTTTGTGGCCGCTTTTGCTTTCGACAGGTCTAGTGGAATTTCTACCTTCCAGTTGCCTGTTGTATTGCCTATTTTTTTTGTGCTAATTTCAATCATTAGTTCGTTCGGTATTTTTTGAGCTTCATAGAAAATGGGAGTAAGATCTCGACTTAACAATACCAAATTAGCACCAAGTCGCTGCTTTCTTGGAAAACTGGATGCTTCCCCATCTGCTTCATAGATTCTCCCAGCTTTATCTTTTATCTGAAAATGAACATCCTTCATGAGAGCCAATCCTTCAGAGGTCTCTCCCCTTTCTCCTTCAATCGAGGTGATTAGTTCAATCTTTCTCGTATCGGCAAACACTTCTTTTACTTCTAATGTAATTCCCTGATCCGTCGACTTTGCATTTAGTTGTTTCATCCATTCTTTTTGATTATTATGTATCTCTTGATCGATGCGATGATTCATCAACACAGTCGTGTCTTCGGAATGAAGGCTAGCATACAAACCGTTCACATAGATGGCAAGCGGCGAAAATATCACTGGACCGATTAAAACAACTACGGTTAACCCAGCTACAAGAAGGGAGGTTTTTTTCAAGATGCCTATTCCCCTTTTTCGCCGATGCATCTCTTCTTGGCGATTAACATATTGCTTTCGTTTTAATGCATAAATGGGATAAGGCGGAAGCTTTGCAACAAGCTCGTGAGCCACTATTCTTGTATCTATTGTTTGTTCAGCTCTATCGTTGTTTGTTTCCAATTGATCCACATACTCTATGAATTGTTGCTGACAATGCTTACAGTTTTGTAGATGTCCATCTACTTGATTGCTTTTAGCTAAAGATAGTTCATTACTTAGATAAGCATCTAACTCTTCTGTGCTCAGACATTTCATTGGCGAGAGTCTCCCCTCTTCGCTATTTTTTCAATTGATTCCCGAAGCTTCATTTTTCCTCGTGACAGACGCATGCGGATGGTACTGATGGGAACCGATAGCTTTTTACTGATCTCCTCATAGCTTAAATACTGAAAGTAGCGCATGTCCAATACCTTTCTATACTTCTCCTCCAGTGTCAGCATCCTCTGCCTTACGAACAATCGTTGTTCTTTTTCCAGATACTCCTCCTCCGGTGTATGCCTATCAACCAGCATGATTTCCGCTTGGACTACCGACGGTGTGCGCTTCTGTTTTCGTAGCTCATCAAGACAATGATTGACAGCAATACGGTACAGCCATGCGGAAAAATCATAATTTGATCTATATTCGGATAAATGGTAGTAGGCTTTAATAAAAATCTCCTGAACGATATCCTGATGATTTTGCGAGTGACCTAGCATTTTTTTCAAGATAAAAAATACCTTTGTTTGATGTCTATCAATGAGCTCTGCGTATGCTTCTTTATTGCCTTGAAGAACCTGCTCAATGATTTTTTTGTCGTCCTGCATTCCGTACCTCCAATCTTCAAAGATGTTCTGGACAATCCTGATCTTTTGCTTATTCACTTATATTCGACGAACCATTCAAAAAAAAATCTCTTTTTATGCGTTTTATTTTTCATCCTGTATTACACTAGAAGCAGATTCAAGATAAAGAAATTGCTGTTATCAGATTAAAGGAGGATGATTGACATGCAAGCACCTAACAAATGGGCTGAGGTTGATCAGTATTTCAACAGTATGCTACTTCCGTCTGATCCAATTCTAGAAGGAGTTCTCCAAGCAAATGCTAATTCCGGCATGCCTGCCATTGATGTCGCACCAAACCAAGGGAAGTTCTTATACCTGCTAGCCAAAATAAGAGGGGCAAAGAAGATTTTAGAAATAGGGACACTTGGTGGGTACAGCAGTATCTGGCTTGCTCGTGCCTTGCCAGAAGATGGCCAGCTTATTTCCTTAGAATATGAGCAAGCATTCGCTCAGGTCGCGAAAGAGAATATAAAAAAAGCGGGGCTCGCTGAAAAAGTAACCATTCTTGTAGGCCCTGCACTAGAAACACTCCCGACCCTTCAAGAAAAAGGGCTGACGGGCTTCGATATGATTTTTATTGATGCCGATAAACAAAACAACCCCCATTATTTACAATGGGCTATAAAGCTTTGCAATCCAGGGGCAATTATTCTGGGAGATAATGTGGTACGTAATGGAGAAGTGATCGATCCCGAGAATGGAGATGACCGTATTCAGGGTATTCGGCAATTCTTTGATCTGCTAGCTGCTGAGCCCCGGATTGAAGCAACGGCTATCCAAACCGTGGGGAGCAAAGGTTATGACGGCTTCGCTCTTGGTGTCGTAAAAGGATAGCGAAAAATCTATTGATAAACCAAAGAAAAGCACTCCTGATAAAAGGAGTGCTTTCCAAATGAAAAACAAGAATTAACCACCTACGCCATGTTCATAGGGAACTACAGAATGCTCTGCTTTAGCTATTTCTACATCTGCTACTTGACTAAACATTCCAAAAGCCATTACTAGCGATAGCAAAAATCCCCTCATCCTTTCTCACCTCCTCCAACAATTTTTTATACTCTCTTTTTTGTTGTTCTGTGGCGTGATATCTATATGCTTCAAAAAGTGTTACACATTGGATGAACTTCTTCTGATTATTCATCACGATGGACAAATCCAGACAGCGGAGAGTATCTATTATTCCACTTTCAAACCGTTCATTTTGAAAATGGTAAATAGCCAGATCATATCGAAACCGGAGATGTCGATCTACACAAATGGAATCATGGGAATGTTCAAAGGTACGTATTTCTGCCGAAAATTTCTCTAATAGATGATCTATTAAAAAACCATGCTGGTTGGCTGATTTCATAATTGTTACTACGCCGGATAATATTTCCGTAGGGTGATCCTCAAGGAAGGCAATGTAGTCAGCGAGAACACTTGTATTTCCCATGAGCATGTCTAATGTATACATGTTTGCGGTAGCCCACAGATTGAATTTTTCGACCTCTTCTTGTCCAGAATCGTCTAGCAGTTCAAACCAGCTAAGATCAGCGTAGCCAGAGACATATTCCTTGGCTTGTTCGTAATGCCCTTGTTTTTCCAGAGACACTGCCTTTAACAGATATCCCTGTCCATAATAAACGACCAAATGACGCTCGGTTTTAAGTGGCTGATAGTATCGATTATTCTTAAGCTTGGAAAGTTCCTTTTGGTAAACCAGAGTAGCTAATTTCCTTAGTTCATCTCCGTACTTCTCCACTTCTTTCCACTTATGTAATGTAAAGCATACATTAGCTAGCTGTAGAAGTGCATCCAACTGATGACGCTCAGACAATCTTTTGCGATAAGCTTCAAATCGGATAACAGCCTTCCAATTTTCCTCCATATCGGTTTCCTGCAAGGAACGAAATAAACGATAGTGACTCATAATAAATCGGTCTGAATAGCTGTCCTTTTCATTATCAATCACTAACTGATAAAAGTAGATTGATTCGTCCTGCCTCCCATGTTGAAATAGCTGTTCGGCTACATAAAAAAGGATTTCGATGTTTTTACGTTGCTCCAATAAGGCTGAGACAACGGGCTGAATGCAGTCATGTCTGCCCAGCTCGGCACATCTAATCAGATAGGGACATACTCTTCTCCTAGATACTCTTCCCTTTGGAAAGCATTCATCAATATACAAGTCATACAGCCAGCCAGGAGGCTCATGAAATACATTTGCAATGGAATCTAATTGTGCAACCGTTAATGCCCTGCCAGGATTTCCATTCAAAAAACCACTTAGATGCCCATTATTGATATGGGATAACTCACTTAATTTACTCAGAGTGTAGTCATGTAATTGGAGACGATGTTCAATTTCCTTACGTATGGATCGCGCCCTAACATGATTACGATCAATCATGTAACCACTCCTTTTAAGCAATCGTATCTATTTGTAGCTAAAGCTGTACCTCCTGTAGACCTCGTAAATTCGATCGGACTATCTTCGGCCTTAGATAGCTGGAAACGGCCGCTCTTTTCTACTTAGGTTTCCGTACAGCCTATCCTCATAACCGAAACGTCCATCTGCTACTACCCTTTTTACACAGGAGCGCTTTTCTGGCAAACGCTCCTGTGTTTCGCTGGTTTACAGCTTTACAAAATGCAGGATTTTAATACCCTGGATCATAATCAGATGGTTGAACCTGAAGGCTTGTCCCGCTTGGTGTAGGAACCACTGAATCAGTAAGTGTGACCGTTACAAGCATTGTTACAGACATCAGAAGCATACCTATTACTTTTTTCATAGATTACGCACCCCTACTCTGATAGTTTTCAGAAACAATCTGTTGATACACACGTTGCAATTGTTCGATTTGCTTTACCGTTATAGCCTTGGAGCAAGCTACAAAATGAGCCAAGATATCATTGATGCATTCATTCATTTCAAAAAAAGCATTTAGTTTTGCATAGACCAGTAGACTCTTGCTGTAACTCTCAAATCCCTCATCCACATAGCCTGCCTTCATTTGATGAAATCCTTTGAACCGATAATATTTCCCTACCGATAAATGCTTGTACGGTGTTTGCAGGTTCACATACAGCCACTCTTTTTCTTGATGAAATAACTCTTCGCAGGCTTTCACATTATTAATGGTAAGGAAAATATCCAGAAGCTCATTTACCACATGAATTTTAGAAGACGGACTGCTTGTGTCTAAACACTCTTTGAGTAATGGGATAGCAACTTGATACTCTTGTCGCCTTGCGTGTAAAATCGCTCTTGTTAGTAAGGTTGCCTCAGTTACAAAAGAATAAGGAAGCTGTTGAAATTGCTCTAGGTGCCGCTCTACAGCTTTGTATCGCCCTAATCGTGAAAGGGAATTAATCATAGCTAGATAGCCTCTCGCTTTTAATTCACTACTGCCCTGATCCTCTCGAATCCCTGCTTTACTAAGGGCGATACATTTTTCGTACTTCTTTAATGCATAGGCTTGCAGGGCCAATTTGTAAAGGAAATCAATCCTTTCCTCCTGCGCCAAAAATACAATGTAATGCAACACCTCCTCTCCCATTTGAAAGGATTCTCCCAGCTTCTTTAAATCCTGCCGCTGCACCAAATAAATTTGCAACAGACCTTTAGCTAGATATTTCTGCATTCCTCTTTCCCTAGCGTAGCTTACGATGAGATTGAATAAAGTGAGACGGCTAGGAAGGTCATTAACCAAACGGGAGCACTCATACAGCTTTTCCATGAGCTCGTAACTATCCTCAGTTGGCAGTTGAATAAAACGCAGCGCTACTTTTTTAATCAGTGGGGTTTGTCGTAATGAAATGGATTTGGAGAGCAAATCAAGTAAAATCTTAGGGCGTCGTTCCACTTCTGCATAATAGCCAATGACTTCTTCCCACGGAATCTGTAGGGAAATAGCTAGCGGTTTAATGGTTCGCCATTCGGGTTTGCGGGTTTCCCCACACTCTATTTTTGATATCACCCCCTTGCTGACTCCTGTCATTTTGGATAGCTGTGACAGGCTTAAATTCTTGTCCTGTCTGCGTTTTCTCATTCCTTCCCCAAACGTTTGGTATTGGAAAGCCAATCCTTTCATCCATTCCCCACCTTTGTAGCTTCTACCGTTATTTCTAACGATTCTTTCGCTCTCAAGCTGTTTTAGATTGGTTCATAGATTTTATAACTGAATCCGTTAGTTTATCATCAAAAAAAATGCCTGGTTCAACGTCTAATACATTTGCAATAATCTGCAAGCGTTCTACATCAAGCCTCACCTGCCCGCACGTAATATGTCTGTATCCTTGTAATGAAAGACCTAATATCTTTGCCAAATGCGTCTTAGTGATTCCTTTTGCCCGCCTGATTCTCTCGACATTCTGATGAACCATATGTAGCACCTCGCATTCCAATTTTTAGGAGCCTATAGCTATATCATAATAACGTAACACGTTACTGTCAATGCTCTTTTTTCTTCACTTTCTCAAATTCCGTTAATAAACTATCTTCATTCGTTAGTTGCTGATATTATTTTTTTAAAGAGGTGACGAGAATGCCATTGATCGGTCAACGAATCAAAGAGCTGCGGAAACAGAAAAAATGGACGCAGCAGGAATTGGCTGCTCGTGTAAACGTCTCAGCACAAGTCATTTCTAACTGGGAGAGAGCTTACACGAATCCCAATCATGATGATATTTATCGACTCGCTACATCCTTGGACGTTTCTGCTGACTACATGCTATTTGGCAGCAAGCATACTAGGCTTGTTAAGGAAGCTTCTAGTCCCTATTCCGATTTTGAAGCCTTATATTTATCCGAATTAGAACAGCTATCAGAGGAAGATAGAAAAAAGGTGCTGGAACACATCCGTTACCTGCGCTATCTGGCAAATCAACAACAGGATCACGACAAATAGCTCGCATGTTATATGCGGGCTTTTTTATTTTCAAAGATGCCCTAGGCTTATTCCGCCTCTTTTTATCGTTGCTATTCTATAAGACCTGCTTGATACTCCTCATAAACAAACATAAACAAAAATTCAGAAGAGTTTAACAAAAATAAATTCATTTCATTATGACTAAATACAAATATCGACAAATTAGCCTATTTCAGGTTATATTATAAGCAATATAATTTCAAAAAGTATGATCATTTGCTATTTATTGAAATTATATGCATAGCACAATGCAAGATTTCGTTCTTTCATCTGAGCATAGGAGGGATACGACATAAGATAACAGCCTTTATACAGACAAAAAAATCGCTTACGATCTCCCTTGAGTCAAAATCTAAATGGTTGATGTATAAATCACAAGAAAGTTAGCAGTTCTTACTGGAGGTTTCGAAATGATCAAAAACATAAAGCCAGAAACAGAATTTTTACTGCCATCCGAAGATAATATAGAGACATTTTTCAATAAAACAGCCCTCCTTCAAAAACAGCTTCAGGCTAAAAATCATCTAAATCCGAAATTTTCTGCCCAAACCTTTCATTATAAGGAAGATCTAGAAAAAAGCTATATGCCGGAAACGGGAAAACATACAGAAGAGGTCTTTCATAGCCTTTCTGAAATGTTTGAAGGCAGTATTCGTCCGCACTCCCCCTATTCGCTCTTTAATATGGTACCCTCACCCTTGTTAGATACTGTAGCAGCGACAACAATGACGCAATTATATAATTCCAATAGTTTAATGGATGCCTTTGGTGGCAAAACAATATTATTTGAACAGCGCATAGCAAGAGCCATTGGCCGTTTAGTAGGCTGGGAGCAAGCACATGGTATTTCTTGTAATGGTGGAAAATTAACACTTTTCTACGCGATCAAATCAGCCATTTCCAAAATCGCTCCTGAATCAAGACGTGAAGGGATTCCCAATGATCTCGTGGTCCTAACAAATGAAGGCGCACATTATTGTGTTGAGCATGTTTGTTCCATACTTGGTTTAGGAGCGGATCAATGCATCCGTATTGGTACTACAGAGGATTGGCGCATGGATGTAACGAAGCTAAAACAGGTTCTGCACGAGCAGCTCGCTAAAGGAAAGCGAATTGCCGCCGTTGTATGTTGCGGTGGAACCACGATTAACTTCGCTTGTGATGATACGAATGAGGTATATCAGTGTGTTGAGCAGGTATTTGCAGAAACGAAGCAAACCTATTTTCCCTATTTTCATTTAGATAGCGTTATTGGCTGGCTGTGGTTTACTTTTATGGGAGTAAGGGATAACGAATGGGAACAAAAAATCGAAAATGCTGAAATTCGCCGCAAAATTAAGCGAGTAGTAGAAAAGGTAAAAGGTGTTTCTCGATTTGATTCGTTTGGTGTCGATATGCACAAAAATGGTTTGTGCCCCTATTCAACAAGTTTTTTTGTTTCCAAAACGGATGAATGCTTTAACCATTTAAATGAAGGCTCCTATAGCTATGGAGAATCCGACTATGAATTCGGTAACTTCCGCGCCTATCGCTATACCATCGAAAATTCTCGTCCTGCTAATGGGATCGCCGCCGCTTGGGTGGCAATGAACCGGTTAGGAAGAGTGGGATTTCAGGAATATTTAGTCCAGCTACATACGTTACATATGAAATGTAAGGATGCGCTTGAAAAAGTAAGCGGTATCTCTGTCATTAATGATGCCTCTTTAGGATGGGAGCTTGTGTTTCAGATTGCCTTTAATCGGATTCGCTTACATTCCTCCCACTTCGATACAAGCGAAATTGCGAAAACATTCATTCAATACTGTTGGAATGAAACCAATAAAGGGCATGAGGTTCCATTAATTAGTATTGTACCAGAATTTAAAGTGAATCCAGACGATAGCATGAAGACTGCATTTTTACTTTATCCAATGTCATTATTTTCAGAGGATCATATCTCAGAGATAGTCAGTAAATTAGCCGCCTGCATCTATGAATTTGAAATGAAAGTGATCTCAGGAGAAATTGAAGTGGAAAATCGTCTCCTAGAAAAACCAATCCGCTAATTCTTTTATCAGGAAGGTTAAAAAATGATCGGGAAAGGAGCCTTTACATGGCAAGAACCTATATCCAAACCCTGCCAGAGGATGCATTTAGCTTTATTGAGGAGCAATTACAAAGGCAAACACGCCCTGTTATTAACTTAGCCATCGGGAATCCAGATGGTTCCCCCAATCCAGAATTGATGGAAAAGCTGAAGGAATATATCTCAAATTCCAGTTATCATGGCTATGGTGATTTTACTCCAGACGTCGGGAAAAAGCTAAAAAAGGCGGCTGCCGCTTATTACGCACGCCGATTCAAAGTCAGCTTATGTGATGAAACAGAGGTTTTAGATGTATTGGGGACAAAAGAAGGAATTTATTATCTACTGTCTGCTCTATTAGATGAAGGAGACAGCGTCCTCGTCCCCTCCCCTTCTTACAGCGTTTATACGAATTGTTTACATTTAGTAGGCGGAGTTCCTATTTATTTTCCATGTGAAAAAGAAACCTTTATACCAGATTTATCACAGATCTCTCAGGAAGATTTGCAAAAAGCCAAGGTGATGGTCCTTTGCTCACCTGGGAATCCAACAGCAACTGTGTTATCGAAAGAGTTTTTGGCAGAAGCCATTGCTCTGGCAAAGGAATTTAATTTTGTGATCATCCATGATTTAGCCTATGCTGAAATCTCTTATGATGGTGCTGAGGTTCCTAGTATTCTTTCTTTACCGGGAGGCAGGGATGTCGCTGTTGAGCTATATAGCTTAAGTAAATCTTGCAATGTAGCAGGATGGCGTATTGGCTTTGCTGTAGGAAATAAACACGTATTGCAGGGGCTGCGAACTATGAAATTCAATGTTGATTTTGGAATGTTCCTACCCTTCCAATGTGTGGCCATAGATGCGCTGGAGCAGATGGAATACTACGCATCTGAGCAGATGAAACGCTATCAGGAGCGCATGGATTATTTTGTCCCAGAGCTGCAAAAGTTAGGCTGGGAGGTTAAAAAGTCACCTGCATCCTTCTTTCTTTGGACAAAGATTCCTCGCGAGTATGAAGAAATGGGCGATCGGAATTTCGTAAGCTATCTCTTAGACCAAGCAGGCATTCTCCTTTCACCCGGCAGTGGATTTGGTGCTGGCGGTACAGGATATGTGCGTATTGCACTGGTTAAGGACATCGAGGTGCTACAAGAGGTAATTGCACGTCTGCAACGGCTAAAAGTAAGCGCAGCAACATAAGAAGGCTGACGCGGACGAGCACAGCACCACTTAGCTAGTCCTTGGCGTGGAAAATTTTTTCAGCTTAAATCCTAAAATCATTCATTTACACGGAGGCTCGATTTGTTTCGTTATTCCTTTTTAGTGTTAGCAGGAGCTTGTAGCATTGGGGTATTAGCCATATTTGTAAAGTTTGCCTATCAGATGGGCTTTACACTAGGCGAGGTAATTGGCAGCCAATATGTAACCGGCTGGCTCTTATTGCTTGTCCTGACCTTATTATTTTTTCGCCAGAGCGTTCCACTGAAAAAAGCGATTGCGTTATTTTTTGCGGGTACATCAGCCAGCTTCACCGGCATTTGTTATTATGCTGCATTGCAAACCATCCCCGCTTCTATCGGCATTGTTTTGCTTTTTCAATTTGTCTGGATCGGCATCATTATTGAAGCCATCTCTACCAGGACCTTACCGTCAAAAGAAAAAATGATTTCTGTGCTATTCTTGCTAGCCGGTACTGCTCTTTCCGGCGGCTTACTGGAGCAATCCATTCAAAGTCTGGAAATAAGCGGTATCCTCCTTGGATTATTGTCTGCCGTTTCTTTTGCTTGTTATCTGTTTGTAAGCGGAAAAGTAGCCGTGGAGGTTCCGCCTTTTCCTCGAAGTGTATTCCTGATAGCTGGCGCATTAGCGCTTATACTCATCGTTTTCCCGCCAACCTTTCTCTACGACGGAGCGTTGGAAAAAGGTCTATGGAAATATGCACTAGCCTTAGGAACCTTTAGTATTGTGATTCCTTCGATTGCTTTTTCCATCGGGATTCCAAAAATCGGCTCGGGACTGGCTA
>ENA-UOTW01000057-UOTW01000057.1-synthetic-metagenome-genome-assembly--contig:-NODE-57-length-28408-cov-36.939548_pt1 | contig 28408 bp, 30 predicted proteins | sample MGYA00238141_ERZ746978 | MGnify/ENA primary metagenome ERZ746978 (study PRJEB28755, sample SAMN02352454) | synthetic metagenome | study: EMG produced TPA metagenomics assembly of the Artificial... | reverse complement strand
CACGCAAGCGCTTTTTTCATTTTTTTTACTAACAGCTCTTTTATTAACCAAAAATGATTTTTCCGCTATAAAAATAAACAAAAAATGTACTTTATTTAAGCTTCTCAAATTGCTCTGTGAAAAATTCAACTTTCTGCCAATCAGTGTATTCAATTTCTTTGCTGGTATCTGTTTCTCCACCTGTGATTTTCATAATTAAGCGAATCATTGTACGATCAAAAAAAGAATAGCGTGGATAATATAATGCTCCAGCAAAAACCGCCGCTAAATGCGGTTGCCAATCAATACGCTGTAAAAATTTTCTGACATAGACATTCGTTTCTGGCGTATCTTTTCCAGCTTTACGCGCGGTAAGATTAACTGCAAAAAATGCATTTGGCTTTTGGCTCAAAAGTGCGGTCTGTTTTTTCACAAATTTATCAAGCACTTTATCAAAATGCCCATAACGAATGGAGGCACCTATTACGATGCGATCGGCTTTCGTAATATCTGTTTTTTCTGTCAAAGGCCGTGTTTGTACATCACCACTTAATTTCGAAGCAATAAATTCTGCAATTTTTTTCGTTTGCCCATCACGGCTTGAATAGAGAATCAGTGTTTTCATTATTCTTTCCAAAAAGTAGGAGTAAAGAGAACCAATAAAGAAAAAATTTCTAAACGGCCACAAATCATGGCAAATGCAAAAACAATCTTGGCGCTTTCAGGGACATTAAGAAAATCTTGGTGGATCACACCAAGCCCAGGACCCGCATTGGTTAATGTTGCAAAAACAGATCCCATAGCATCAAACACATCCATACCACAAAGAATCACAGCAAAAACACAGACCCAATACACCAAAATAAAAATCATAAGAAAAGCCCAAATACTTTCTAACATCCGAATAGGTAAAATATTTTGTCCTAGTTTTATTGGTTGAACTAAATTTGGGTGGACAAGACTACGTAATTCTCTTTTAACTTGTAGCCATAAAATTAAAACGCGGATAGTTTTTAAGCCACCTGTTGTTGAACCACCACATCCGCCGATGACACTGGCAATGACTAATAACATAGTAGAAAATGCAGGTAAGTTATTCATATCAAAAATACTATAACCTGCTGTCATTGACATTGATGTCAATTGTAATGAACCCTGAATAAAAGCATCACTTAAATTTGTGAGGACGTCATAAAAATATAAAGAGAGAGAAAATAATAAAATAAACAGTACTTGTATTGCTACGAAAAAACGAAATTCAGGATCTTCCCAATAATTTTTCCAGAGACTTTGTTTACCGAGATACGTCAGCGCGGAAATATGCAAATTAAAATTAACCCCCGCAATCAGCATAAAGAAGGTTGTAATCAAATAAATAGTCGCATTATTGAAATACCCCATACTTGCATCATGGGTTGAAAATCCACCGTTCGCTACCGTAGAAAAACTGTGTCCAATGGCATCAAATGCATTCATGCCAGCAAACCAATACGCTATTGCACAAAGAACCGTGAGAGAGAAATATAAAATCCACAGAAGTTTTGCTACTTCAGCAATACGTGGGCGTAATTTTTGTTCTTTTAAAGGACCGGAGGACTCTGCACGATATAACTGTGTACCACCTACACCTAATAAAGGAATAATCGCTACCGCTAATACAATGATTCCCATCCCGCCTAGCCATTGGAGTAACTGTCGATAAAATAAAATCGCTTTTGGAAGTTGGTCTAAACCTTCGATGACAGTAGCACCCGTGGTAGTTAACCCAGAAAATGACTCAAAAATTGCCGAGGAAAAAGACAGGTGCGGTTTTTCAAACAACATGAATGGAATGGCCCCGATACTGCCGAGTACTAACCAAAATGCCACCACAATTAAAAAACCATCTCGAGAACGTAATTCTTCTTTATGGTGATGACAAGGCCACCACAATAACATACCAACAATAGCACTCATTACAAAAGTCTGCATAAACGCTTTACCGCCTCCATCACCATAGAGTAATGCCACAAAAGCAGGTGCTAACATGGTGAGGGAAAAACACATCACAAGAATACCAACAATACGGATAATGGATAATATTCTCAAAATTTACTCTCTTTCTAATTGTAACTGTCCACTAAAACGTTCAATTAAGGCTTGTTCAAATGCTGTCAGTTTATCATCTCTGATCCCTAACTCAAATGCTACACGATCAACAAAATGTTGATTTATGATCATCACATCCTGTTTTTCACAAAGCAGTTGTAACGCATTAATATGACTATAATCACAGTGCACTTTGTAAGATTGACGTTGCACTTTTACTGCGGTTTCTAATAACGTCAGTGCTTGTTGCACACCGTTGCCATAAGCACGGACTAACCCTCCCGTTCCCAATAAAATGCCGCCATAATAACGCACAACCACAGCACAAATTTCACCAATCTTACTGCCTTGTAAAGCAGACAACATCGGCTTACCCGCTGTACCAGCCGGTTCGCCATCATCGGAAAAACCAAATTGTTGTGAATCATTGGGCGCGCCAGCAATGGTTGCCCAACAATGATGACGTGCTTGAGGGTGTTGGGATTTGATTTGTTGCCAAAATGCCTTTGCTTGTGTTAGGTTTTCTACATGTTGAAGATAAGTGATGAAACGGCTTTTTTTGATTTCTTCTTCAAAAATGACCGCACTTTTTGGGATTTTATATTCAATCATTGTTTTATTGAACTTCTACGCAATTTGAGTTTGGTGTATTATACCGCCTAAATATAGCCAACCAATGATAAAAATCAATGAATGAGATTAGGGTAACACAAACATTAGATACATTAGGCCTACGCTGTCCTGAGCCAGTTATGCTGGTGAGAAAACACATCCGTTTTTTAGAGGAAGGCGATGTTTTATTAGTTATCGCGGATGATCCAGCAACAACAAGAGATATTCCCAGTTTTTGTCAATTTATGGAACACACACTGTTAAAAAGTGAGATTGAACATATTCCCTTTCAATATTGGGTAAAAAAAGGCAAATAAAATTGAAAAAGAAAGACCACATGATGTGGTCTTTTTGATATTTAAAGTGCGGTCAAATTAGCGTTTATTTTTAACTAATTTTTCCGTTAATTCATAAGCACGGAGTTTCGCTAATTCTTTAGACAGTTTCGACGCCAACATTTCATAATTAGCATCGCCATGACGCGTACGAATATTTTCTTCTGCACGTTTTTTAGCAGCTAAAATACGATCGCCATCTAATTCATCACCACGAATCGCCGTATCCGCTAATACGGTAACCACATTGGGTTGAACTTCTAAAAAACCACCTGAAACATAGATCACTTCTTCTTTTCCGTCTTCAAGAGTTAATTTCACAATACCGGGTTTAATCGCCGTAAGGAGTGGGGTGTGACCAGCTAAAATACCCAGTTCACCCTCAATACCTGTTGCTTGAATACTCTCTACTTGACCAGAAAAAATCTGTTGCTCTGCACTTACTACGGTTAAGTTAAATACTGACATTTTTTCTCCTTCAAGCCTGATTAGTTGCTTTCAGAAGCAATTACAATTTTTTCGCTTTTTCTAATACTTCGTCGATGGTACCCGCCATATAGAACGCTTGTTCTGGGATATGGTCATATTCACCGTCTAAAATACCTTTAAAGCCACGAATTGTTTCTTTTAATGGAACATATTTACCTGGCGTACCATTAAATACTTCCGCAACGAAGAACGGTTGTGATAAGAAACGTTCGATCTTACGTGCACGAGCAACCACTAATTTATCTTCTTCAGATAACTCATCCATACCAAGAATTGCAATAATATCTTTCAATTCTTTATAACGTTGTAAGGTTGTTTGTACACCACGTGCAACGTTGTAGTGTTCTTCACCCACAACTAATGGATCTAACTGACGAGAAGTTGATTCTAATGGATCCACTGCAGGATAAATACCTAATGACGCGATTTGACGACTTAATACTACAGTAGAGTCTAAGTGTGCAAAAGTTGTCGCTGGCGATGGGTCAGTTAAGTCATCAGCAGGCACGTAAACGGCTTGAACAGAAGTAATAGAACCTGTTTTGGTTGAAGTAATACGCTCTTGCAGAACACCCATTTCTTCGGCAAGGGTTGGTTGATAACCTACCGCAGATGGCATACGACCTAATAATGCAGAAACTTCTGTACCAGCAAGGGTATAACGATAAATATTATCAACGAAGAATAAGACATCACGACCTTCATCACGGAATTTTTCCGCCATGGTTAAACCTGTTAATGCCACACGTAAACGGTTACCTGGCGGCTCGTTCATTTGACCATAAACAAGAGACACTTTATCTAATACGTTAGAATCTTTCATCTCATGATAGAAGTCGTTACCTTCACGCGTACGCTCACCTACCCCCGCAAAGACAGAGTAACCTGAGTGCTCAATTGCGATGTTACGGATTAATTCCATCATATTGACGGTTTTACCTACACCCGCACCACCGAATAAACCTACTTTACCCCCTTTCGCAAACGGACAAACTAAGTCGATAACTTTAATTCCCGTTTCTAAAAGTTCAGTACTGTTAGATTGTTCTTCATAACTTGGTGGCGCACGGTGAATAGACCAATTCTCTTCTGCACCGATTTCACCTTGCTCATCGATTGGTTCACCCAATACGTTCATGATACGACCCAATGTTTTCGTTCCCACTGGAACAGAAATTGGGTTATTCGTATTTGTTACGCTTAAACAGCGTTTTAATCCATCAGATGATCCCATTGCGATACAGCGAACTACACCACCACCTAATTGTTGTTGAACTTCAAGCACTAAACCTGTTTCAACATTTAAGGCATCATATACTTTTGGTACTGCATCTTGTGGGAATTCAACGTCAATAACCGCACCGATGATTTGTACAATTTTTCCAGTTGCCATTACCGATCCTCTATTTGTTAAATTGCTGCTGCACCGGCAACAATTTCATTTAATTCATTTGTAATACTTGCTTGACGAGCTTTGTTATAGACTAACTGTAACTCATTAATTAAGTTACCTGCGTTATCTGTTGCTGCTTTCATGGCGACCATTCGAGCGGCTTGCTCAGAAGCAAGGTTTTCAACTGCTGCTTGATAAACCTGAGATTCTAAATAACGAACCAATAAATTATCTAATAATACTTTCGCATCAGGTTCGTAAATATAATCCCAAACTTGTTTTCTTTCGCCTAATTCATCATTATCTAATTCTGGTAATGGAATTAATTTTTCCAATACTGGCTTTTGCGACATCGTGTTAATAAATTTGTTATAAACTAAATACACAACATCTACTTCCCCTTTCTTATAAGCATCAATCATAGAATTGACTGAACCAATTAACTGCTCAACGGAGGGAGTATCACCAATACCTGAATCTTGGGTCAAAATTTTAATTCCCAAAGATTGGAAAAAGTTGATAGATTTAGAACCGATTAAACTCAATTGAACAGAAACATCTTTTTCTTTCCATTCTTTCATTTCATTTAATACAGTTTTAAACAAGTTCACGTTTAAGCCACCACAAAGACCACGATCTGTGGACACAACAATCATGCCCACTTTTTTTACTTCGCGATCCACTAAAAATGGATGCTTGTAACCAATCGTTGCTTTGGAAACGTGGCTAATCACGTTACGTATTGTTTCTGAATAAGGGCGTGAAGAAGACATGCGTTCTTGCGTTTTACGCATTTTCGAGGCAGCAACCATTTCCATCGCTTTAGTAATTTTTTGTGTACTTTTTACACTCGCGATTTTGGTTCTTATCTCTTTAGCACCTGCCATTTTGTCTCTCCATTTAAAGTGTTAACTTACCACGCACTGTTTGCTTTGAAGCTATCCAAAATGCCTTTTAATGACTCTTTAATTTCATCATTGTAATTGCCAGATTGGGTTAACTCACGCATAAAATCAGCATAGTTATGGTTAGCATACTCTAAAAGTGCTGATTCAAATGAACCAATACGATCTAAGTCCACTTCTTCTAAGTAACCAAACTCTACTGCAAATAACACTAATGCTTGTTGTGCTACAGATAACGGAGAGTATTGTTTTTGTTTCAATAATTCAGTTACTTTTTGACCATGTGATAATTGCTTACGTGTTGCATCATCAAGATCCGAAGCGAACTGAGCAAATGCCGCTAATTCACGATATTGTGCAAGTGCAGTACGAATACCACCTGCTAATTTTTTAATTACTTTAGTTTGCGCTGAACCACCTACACGAGATACCGAAATACCTGGGTTTACCGCAGGGCGAATACCTGAGTTAAATAAATTAGATTCTAAGAAAATCTGACCATCAGTAATCGAAATCACGTTAGTTGGAACGAACGCAGAAACGTCACCCGCTTGAGTTTCAATAATTGGAAGTGCGGTTAAAGAACCCGTTTTTCCTTTTACTTCACCATTCGTGAAACGCTCAACATATTCTTCATTTACGCGAGAAGCACGCTCAAGTAAACGAGAGTGTAAATAGAAAACATCCCCTGGGAATGCTTCACGACCTGGTGGGCGACGTAATAATAATGAAATTTGACGATACGCAACGGCTTGTTTTGATAAATCATCATAAATGATTAATGCATCTTCACCACGATCACGGAAATATTCACCCATCGCACAACCAGAATATGGTGCTAAATATTGTAAAGCAGCAGATTCTGATGCTGATGCAACAACAACGATTGTATTTTGTAAGGCACCATGTTCTTCTAATTTACGTACTACGTTAGCAATAGTTGATGCTTTTTGACCAATTGCAACATAAATACATTTGATACCTGAATCACGTTGATTGATGATGGCGTCAATGGCTAATGCCGTTTTACCAGTTTGACGGTCACCGATAATTAATTCACGCTGACCACGACCGATTGGTACCATGGAGTCAACCGCTTTATAACCAGTTTGTACTGGTTGATCAACCGATTTACGATCGATAACACCTGGTGCGATCACTTCAACTGGTGAAAAACCATCGTTTTCGATCTTACCTTTTCCATCGATTGGCTCACCTAATGTATTGACGACACGACCTAGTAAGCCACGACCAACTGGGACTTCAAGAATACGACCTGTACATTGAACTTCCATTCCTTCAGCAAGATCTGCATAAGGTCCCATTACTACTGCACCCACAGAATCTCTCTCAAGGTTAAGCGCCATCGCATAGCGATTGCCTGGTAATGCAATCATTTCCCCTTGCATCACTTCACTTAAACCGTGAATACGGATAATTCCGTCACTCACAGAAACGATTGTCCCTGTATTACGAGCTTCACTCACAACATCGAATTGGGCAATGCGTTTTTTAATCAATTCACTAATTTCTGTAGAATTTAGTTGCATTTTTTATTCCTCTTATAATTGCAGCTCATTTGCTAGACGAGACAGTTGTCCGCGACTACTTCCATCGATAACAAAATCATCTGTACGAATAATTACACCTGCGATCAGTGAACTATCTAAGCTACAATTTAATTTAACTTTACGAGCCAATCTTTTTTCCATTGCGCTAGCAATTTTTTGCTCTTGCGTTGCATTTAATGGTTGTGCTGATATGACCTGAACTTCTGCTACTTTTTGGTGCTCTTCAACATAATGTTGAAATGCTTGATAGATAGCAGGAAGCACTTCCAAACGCTTATTTTCAGCCATTAACCGAATAAGATTTTGCCCATATTGATCAAGTTGTTCGCCACAAATTGAAATTACTGTATCGGCAAGTTTACTAGCAGAAAGTGAGCTTTTTAAAAAAGTTTGCATTGTTTCATCTTTGATTAATTCGGATGAAAAATGCAACATATTCGCCCATTTTTCTATTGCATTTTGCTCAATAGCAAAATCAAATGCTGCTTTGGCATAAGGGCGAGCTATTGTAGTTAATTCTGACATAAGCCCAACCTTCTTATAGTTCTGCAACTAATTTATCAATAATGTCACTGTTTGCCGCTTCATCAACTGTACGACCCACAATTTTCTCAGCACCCGCAATCGCAAGCGATGCAACTTTAACACGTAATTCTTCTTGAACACGTTTACGCTCTGCTTCTACTTCAGCATAACCTTGTTCAATAATTTTCGCTTTTGTTGCTTCAGCTTCTACTTTGACTTCTTCTAAAATTTCATTGCGACGTTTATTCGCTAAATCAATAATTTGCTGCGCTTGCATTTTGGCTTCAGTAATTTCTTGCTCAACTAAAGCTTTCGTATCTGCTTGCTCTTTTCTCGCCGCTTCTGCCGATGCTAACGCATTTGCAATTGAACGTTGACGCTCTTCAATCGCTTTAATAATTGGCGGCCAAACAAATTTCATACAGAACGCAACAAAAATTGCGAACGCGATAAGTTGACCAATTAGTGTTGCATTTAAATTCACAACCACTCCTCCTTATATAATCATTGTTTATATTACTCTGTAACAGAGTAATTATTTGCACCTATTCGCAAATCAATAATTATTTTAATAGGTCGATGAATGGGTTAGCAAAGATAAATAACAACGCAATACCTACAGCAATCATTGAAATCGCATCTAAAAGACCTGCAACAATAAACATTTTGATTTGTAAGCTGCTTGCTAATTCTGGCTGACGAGCTGATGACTCTAAGAATTTACCCCCTAAGATAGCAAAACCTAAAGCTGTTCCTAATGCTGCTACAGCAAGAAGAATTGCAGATGCGATGATTGTTGTAGTAATTACAGTTTCCATAATGTTCTCCATAAGATTGAAATTTAGACCCAAGGTCTGGTTTTGTTTATAAAAAATTAATGTTCTGCTTTGTTATAACCCATACTCAAATAAACCACTGTAAGCATCATAAAAATAAATGCTTGTAAGGTAATCACAAGAATATGGAAAATAGCCCAAGCCAAATGCATGAAAATGCCCATTGAATTAAGTGCAAAATTATTTGCCATGTACATCACTGCAATAAGAATAAAGATAAGTTCACCTGCATACATATTCCCGAAAAGACGGAACGCCAAAGAAACAGGTTTTGCTAATAATGTGACTGATTCAAGCGCTAAGTTAACCGGAATTAACAAAGGATGATTAAAAGGATGAAGCGTATATTCTTTAACAAAGCCACTCATACCTTTTGATTTGATTGTATAGAAAATAATTAAGAAGAAGACACCAATTGATAAGCCTAATGTTCCACTGATATCTGCTGTTGGAACAGCTCTTAAGTATTCAATACCAAATAAATGGGCTAATTGAGGTAGGAAATCCACTGGGATCAAATCGATAGCATTCATAATGAATACCCAGCAGAAAATAGTTAATGCTAATGGTCCAACAGCATGACGAGGACCGTGGAAATTTTCTTTTACGATCCCATCAATCCAATCAACCATTATTTCAACAAAACATTGCATCTTGCTAGGCACACCCGGTGTTGCTTTTTTTGCAACTTTTGAAAAAACAAAAAGAAAAATTGCACCTGAAATAATTGAAAATAGAAAGGTATCTAAATGAACATGCCAGAAAGAATCCCCTGTTTTCAAGAATGCTAAATGGTGCCCAATATATCCCGCTGTTGTAAGCTCTGCTGCCATAACTAATCCTTTATTGATATTTATGAAAATGCTTTATATTTAAGTACTTACTTATAAAAAATGGAAGAATATTGTTTAAAACTATTGTTATAAAATATCCAACAAAAAATGCAATAAAATGCATTGAATTGAACAGTTTAAAAGCAAGTACAATCAAAAAAATTGTGGATATAAATTTAACGGCCTCTCCACCATAAAATGTTGTTAACTTATTCGAAAATTGTTGTTTTTTTGTAAAAAAAACGAACCAAACAAATAAACAATGTGGAATAAATATCGCCAATGACCCCAATATAAAAGATATCGCGACTTGCCATTGATAACCCAACAAACAAATCAAACTAGCTAACAATACGCCCAGTTCAATACCCAGTGCAATTTTATATTGCTTTTTAGCTTGATAGATTACTTTCGACATTACCTGTATTCACTGCATTGAAACAGTATAAATAAAAACAAAATTGCTGTGGATTATACGCTAGTTTTAATACTATTAGAAATTAAAATATGTGAACAAGATCACAAAATTATATTTTTTAAACATTCCTTTAAAGTTTACTTAACAATCACTAAATGTCTTTCTCCAATCAGCTCTGGCACTTGTAGTCGAATCACCTGTTGAATAGTAAACTTTTCACTTAATTCTTCCACTTCTTCTTGATGGTAAAGCCCTTTTAAGGCATAAAAATAACCATCTTGTTTTGGTAAATGTTGACACCAATCCGTCATATCTTTTAAAGAAGCAAAAGCACGACTTAATACACCATCAAATGGTTGTTCTGGATGATATTCTTCAACTCGGCTTAGTACGGCTTCAACATTATCTAAGCCTAACTCACGAATCGCATTACGAATAAAACTAATTCGTTTACCCAAACTGTCTAAAAGTACAAAGTGTTTATTAGGATTAACAATAGCAAGCGGTAATCCCGGTAAGCCAGGACCTGTGCCAACATCAATAAAATGTTTACCTTGTAAATGAGGGCTCACCACAACACTGTCTAAGATATGCTTTACCAACATTTCCATCGGATCACGTACAGAAGTGAGATTATAGGCTTTATTCCACTTATTTAATAATAAAACCAATTTTATTAACTGCTCTTTCTGTTGATCGGTTATCGAAAGTGCGGTCTGTTTTAATAAAATTTCTAATTTTTGGCTAAGTTGTTGCTCAAGGTTAGTCATTATTCACCACGCTTTAACATGCCTTGTTTTTTCAAGCTTACTAATAAAATTGAAATCGCCGCTGGAGTTACACCAGAAATACGCGAAGCTTGTCCAATCGAAACAGGGCGATGTTGCTCTAACTTAGCACGTACTTCATTGGATAAACCAGATACGACAGTATAATCAAAATGAGCAGGAATCGCGGTACTTTCATGCCGTTTTTGACGTGCAATTTCTTCTTGTTGATGTTCAATATAACCTTGATATTTAATCGCAATTTCTACTTGTTCTACCGCCTCTTGATCATCCATTGCAGGTTGGAATGGCGTTAATGAAGTTAAAATCTGATAATTCATTTCTGGGCGACGTAATAAATCTTCCCCACTGGCTTCACGCACTAATGGACTACCTAAGACCTTATTTGCTTCGTCTAAATATTCAGAACGTGGGTGGAGCCAAATTTGGCGTAAACGTTGTCTTTCTAATTCAATATTTTCCATTTTTTGATTGAATCTTGCCCAACGTTTTTCATCAATTAAACCTAATTGATGAGCAATTGGTGTTAAACGACTATCAGCATTATCTTCACGCAACAATAAGCGATATTCTGCACGAGACGTAAACACACGATAAGGTTCTTTCGTCCCTAAAGTACAAAGATCATCAACAAGAACACCGATATATGCTTGATCACGACGTGGGAACCAAGCTTCTTTTTCTTGTACAAATAACCCAGCATTAATTCCTGCCAGTAACCCTTGCCCTGCGGCTTCTTCATAACCCGTGGTTCCGTTAATTTGACCAGCAAAAAATAAACCACGGATCGATTTTGTTTCTAAAGTGGGTTTGAGATCTCTTGGATCAAAATAGTCGTATTCAATTGCATAACCTGGCTTGATAATGCGTGCTTTTTCCATCCCTTTCATTGAATTAACGATCTTTATTTGAACATCAAAAGGTAAACTGGTGGAGATCCCATTTGGATAGATCTCGTTACTGGTTAACCCTTCAGGTTCAAGGTAGATTTGATGAGAATTACGCTCAGAAAAACGCATTACTTTATCTTCAATAGAAGGGCAATAACGTGGACCGATCCCTTCAATGATCCCAGCATACATTGGGCTGCGATCTAAGTTATTACGGATCACTTCATGCGTTTGTTCATTTGTATGGGTAATAAAACATGGAATTTGACGTGGGTGTTGATCAACAGATCCCATGAAGGAAAAGACAGGTAATTTTTCATCGCCATGTTGTTTAGCCAGTACTGAGAAATCAATAGTACGTGTATCAATACGGGGCGGTGTACCCGTTTTTAAACGATCTACACGTAAATTCAGTTCTCTTAAACGATCGGCTAACATCACTGAAGCAGGATCACCCGCGCGTCCACCTGTATAATTTTCTAAACCAATGTGGATCTTACCAGAAAGGAAAGTACCGGCTGTTAAAATCACTGCTTTTGCGTGAAATTTTAAACCCATTTTAGTAACAACACCGCAGACACGATCCTGATCTAAAATAATATCGGTCACTTCTTGTTGAAAAATATCTAAATTTTCTTGATTTTCTAATGCAATACGTACTGCTTGGCGGTATAAAACACGGTCAGCTTGCGCACGTGTAGCACGTACCGCCGGTCCTTTGCTACTGTTTAAGGTACGAAATTGGATTCCTGCTTGGTCCGCAGCAGTTGCCATTAAACCGCCCATCGCATCAATTTCTCGGACTAAATGACCTTTACCAATCCCACCAATCGCAGGATTACAAGACATTTGCCCTAGTGTATCAACATTATGGGTCAATAATAGGGTCTTGAGTCCCATGCGTGCCGGTGCAAGTGCAGCTTCAGTGCCTGCGTGTCCACCACCGATCACAATAACATCATAATTTTCAGTATAAAACATAGTAACCTTGTTAATTTATCTCGGATTTTATGGATCTTTTGATCCTTTTTGCTGGTTGGCTATTCTACTGAAATTTATGGATCCATGAAAGAAACATTTTTGATCGAGACTGTACGATGATCGTGAAAAAGATCGTGAGTTAATAAAGATAGGATCTTTTTATATAAAGAGATCTTATTATTATGATTATTAGGATCCTATAGTGCTGTGATTAAGATCCTTTTCTTTTTTTAAATGAATAACTTAGATCATTTTTTAAGTTGTTAAGATCTCAATTTGGCACCAGAAAAAACTGTGAATAACTTCTTTAGTTATCCACAGAATAAAAAACATTCAATCTTATTCAGGGAATAAAAACAGCTTTTATACAGTTTTGATCTTAGTTATCCACAGAGAAAATATTGATTTGATTGGTTAAATATTATGCTTGATCGAGATGAAAAATGGCATATTTGATTTACATATGCCATTGTATAGGAAATAAATATTATAATTGACTGAGAAATTGTGGGAGCCATTGTTCGGCTGTGTGTTCAGGAGCAGTAATAGTTAGCATATCCATTTTTAGCGATTCACACAGTTGTAAAGCATCTTTGCTTAGCAATAATTGTTCCACATGATCCACAGCGTGACAGAAGGTATCATAATCCGAATTACCTAACCCGATCACCGCAAAGCGTAAGTCAGCTAACTGTTTTGGGTAAAATGCTAATTTTTCAAACAGAGGTTTAATATTATCCGGTAATTCACCTGCACCATGGGTAGAGGTGACAACAAGCCAACATTTTTCATCGATCACTTCTTCAAAATTTGGTCCATGTTCTAAACGTACAGGATAATCTTGTTGTTCTAATATTTCAGCAATATGTTCTGCAACATATTCTGCACCACCAAGCGTACTGCCAGTGATAATACAAATTTTTGCTTTCATTAATTTCTCCTAAAAAATAAGGCTTAGAAAAACTAAGCCTTAATAAGAAGTGAATTATACGTTATCAATTTTGCCTAATAATGAGCGTAAACGTTCTTGCCAGTTTTGGTGCTCACTCTTTAGTTGTTCATTTTCACTGCGTAATGCGTCATTTGCTTGTTGAGATTGGTTATTTTTTTCTTTTAATTCATCAATTTCCAATTGAAGTAATTGGATAGTTTCAACCGCTTGTTTAATTTTTTCTTCTAACTGATCTAAAATTTCTAAAGACATAAAAGGATTCCTCTACAATGTAATTAAGTGTGTCTATTTTACTCTAGTTAACAGGGATGTTAAACAGATGAGTATCATTTTGCTTGCCACCTTAACATAATTTCTTATTTGGTTCGAAAAAATTCTGTGCATTTTTGTATTTTTTCGTTACGCAATCGTTTGCTAGGTGCTAAAATAACGCTGAATTTTCATCAATCAACCCAAAGGATAATAAAATGAATAGAGCATTAGCGATTGAATTTTCAAGAGTCACTGAAGCTGCCGCCCTTGCAGGTTTTGCATGGTTAGGTCGTGGCGATAAAGAAGCCGCGGATAATGCTGCAGTACAAGCCATGTGTTTGATGTTAAATCAAGTTGAAATGGATGCCGAAGTCGTGATTGGTGAAGGTGAAATTGATGAAGTGCCTATGCTTTATATCGGTGAAAAAGTGGGAAATGGTAAAGGTGAACAAATTTCTATCGCAGTTGATCCTATTGAAGGCACAAGAATGACTGCCATGGGGCAGGCAAATGCGTTATCCGTTTTAGCTGCCGGTGGGAAAGAAACCTTTTTAAAAGCACCTGATATGTATATGGAAAAATTAGTGGTGGGTCCTGAAGTCAAAGGTATGGTGGATCTCAATTTACCACTAGAACAAAATTTACGTCGAGTGGCATCAAAAATGGGGAAATTACTTTCTCAACTTACAGTGATTACTTTAGATAAACCCCGTCATCATGAGATGATCAAAAGAATGCAACAATTAGGTGTGAAAGTATTGGCTATACCAGATGGTGATGTAGCAGCCTCGATATTGTGTTGTTTACCAGATGGTGGGGTAGACATGCTATACGGTATTGGTGGTGCACCTGAAGGCGTCATTGCAGCGGCGGCTGTGCGTGCTTTAGGTGGCAATATGCAAGCCCGTTTATTACCACGTGATCACGTAAAAGGAGATACACCTGAAAATCAAGCACTTGCTGCAGAGGAAATTCGTCGTTGCCAAGAAATGGGCATTGAAGTTAATCAAGTATTAAAACTAGAAGATCTGGTACGTGATGATAATTTAGTCTTTTCTGCCACTGGTATTACTAACGGGGATTTGTTGAAAGGGATTCTCCGTAAAGGTAATCTTGCTACGACGGAAACACTACTTATTCGTGGTCGTTCTCGCACCATTCGTCGCATCCAATCAGTACATTATTTGGATAGAAAAGATACCGCACTTTATCGTATTATTGGTGCTTAATAAGAAAGAAACCCATTTTTGCACCTTAATTCAAAAGAGATTATTTTTAAGGTGCAAAAAAGTTATTTTTATTATTTATTTTATTGACAGAAGAATTTATGCACATAATGGCAGAAGATAGGCAGAATATCGCTGGGGCGTTTTTTGAGTGGCAATAATTCAAATTGCGTATGTAAAAATAAATAATACAGTTCTGAGCAAATCCGTTGTTCTTGAATGAGCGTGAGCAGTGCGAAATCACTGATTAAGATCAGTCTAAAGGCGCATCCTTCCATATTTAAGGCTTTGGCTAAATGTTGCTGTTCCGTTTGTGCTAAATGGTGGATATTTTTTAACACCAGTGTGCCCTGCTGTACATCGTCTAAGCGTTCATGGCATTAAGTGGTTGTGTAATTTCATGGCTAATCGAAGTCAAGGTTTTACCGACAGCAGCCAGTTTTGCGGTCTGGGTTAGTTCATTTTGGGTATTTTCTAATGCGGTTTGTACTTCAATACGGTGTTCGATTTCCTCTAAGAGAACTTGATTACGCGATTTTAACTCTTCTGTTTTGTGATTCATTTCGAACAGAAATAAGCGCAATAATTTAGCAATCCGCCCTAATTCATCATTGCCATAAATGGCGATTTTGACGTTGGGCTCGCCATTGGTTAATTGAACTACGGCGTGGTTAAGTTGCTGAACACGTACGATCGGGGTGGCGATTTATACCCTGAATGAAGATGGCGAAACGGTTTATTCTGCAGCATTAGCGGGTATTGCATTAATTATTATTGTGTTTGGGCAAACCGTGATTAAACGTTATGCCGAGAAGAAAACACAGAAATAGCCGAATATTAAGGAGAAAATGATGAGCTATATTCAACTTAATCATGTGATGAAAAAATTCGGCGATGTCATTGCCATTCCTGATCTGAGCCTCAGTATTGAAAAAGGGGAATGTTTTTCTATGTTAGGACCGTCTGGTTGCGGTAAAACCACGACATTACGTATGATCGCGGGATTTGAAGATTTAGACGGCGGAGAAATTCGTGTAGGCGATCGTTTACTTTCTTCCAAAATCACTAATTTCTATTTACCGCCAGAGAAGCGTAATTTTGGTATGGTGTTTCAGGCTTTTGCGGTCTGGCCGCATATGACGGTATATGACAATGTGGCATTTCCTCTCACCTTGAAAAATGTGTCAAGACAGGAAATCGAAAAGCGGACGAATGACGCATTAAAACACACTAATTTGCTGAATGTTGCACAAAAAAGCCCAGATGATTTATCCGGCGGGGGAAAACAGCGTGTGGCATTAGCACGTGCTTTGGCGTTAAATCCAGATGTGATGCTACTTGACGAGCCATTATCCAGTTTAGATCCCCATTTAAGGGAAGAGATGCGTTTTGAAATTAAAGCCCTGCAACGTAAATTTGGTTTTTCCATTATTTATGTGACTCACGACCAAGCCGAAGCAATGGCGTTATCGGATCGGATTTTGGTAATGAGGAAAGGACTTATTGAACAAATTGATACGCCATTGAATGTGTACAATAACCCAAGCAATAAATTTGTGTTTAATTTTATTGGGTTATCGAATCAATTACAGGTCAATTTATCTCCCCAAGGGGTGTCTTTTGCAGGGCTGGATGGTACTTTTCATATTCAACCTTCGCCTCCAATAGCACTGGTGCAACAAGGGAAAGCGATTTTAGCCACGCGCCCGTCAGAAATTGATTTTGTCAATGAAGGCGGCGTAACAGGCGTTGTGAAACGGCGTTCTTATTTAGGCGAAGTAATTGATTACAATATTGTTGTGGGTGATCAGGAACTCCGTGTGCAGAAAGGGCGTCGAGATCCCGGACCAAAAGAGGGTGAAAGTTGCCAACTCGTATTTACTCGATTACATTGGTATCCTGTGGAGTAACGGTTTGGACAAATAAAAGCGCTGTAAAGACAGCGCTTTTTTTCATTGTTTGAGTGAACGTGCTATCAAAACGTTTTCAGTATTGACCGCACTTCGGGGTTAAGAGGTAATTAGTATTGATTGGCATCATAACCATAGTAGGCATTGGTTAAGATCACCTCCATATCGCTTACTACAGGTAAACGTGGGTTGGCTGGCGAACATTGGTCTTCAAAGGCGAGTAACGCGACTTGGCGACGAGCGTCCATCCATTCTTTTTCATCAATACCTTGCTCTTTGAAGGACATCTTGATACCCACGCGAATGGCTAAGTCATAGCACGCTTGTGCAAAGGATTTCACCCCTTCTTCTGGTGTGGCACAAGGTAAACCGAGCATACGCGCGATATCTTGGTATTTCACATCCGCTTTGTAGTAATTGTATTTTGGCCACGTTGCCGTTTTTTGTGGACGTGTGCCGTTATAACGAATCACATGTGGCATTAAGACCGCATTGGTACGACCATGTGGAGTGTGGAAACGCCCACCAATTTTGTGTGCAAGGGAGTGGTTCATGCCCAAGAAGGCGTTAGCAAATGCCATCCCTGCCATGGTGGACGCATTGTGCATTTTTTCACGCGCTTCGGGATCTTTGTCTTTCACGGAGCGTTCTAAATGTTCAAACACGAGCTTGATCGCTTGTAGGGCTAAACCATCGGTAAAGTCGTTGGCGAGCACTGACACATAAGCTTCCGTGGCATGGGTTAACACGTCTAGTCCGGTATCCGCAGCGACATGTGCCGGCACACTCATCACAAAAGCCGGATCCACAATGGCGACTGTTGGGGTGAGCGAGTAGTCAGCGATCGGGTATTTTTTATCGCCTTCGGTGATGACCGCAAATGGCGTGACTTCTGAACCTGTGCCTGAAGTCGTTGGAATGCCGATAAAGCGCGCTTTGCGCCCTAATTGTGGGAATTTGAACGCCCGTTTGCGAATATCCATGAATTTTTGGACTAAATCACGGAAATCCACTTCAGGTTGTTCATAGAACAACCACATGACTTTTGCCGCATCCATTGCCGATCCACCACCTAACGCAATAATCGTATCGGGTTGGTAGTTGCGAATTAATGCTGCGCCACGGCGTACCGTTTCGATAGATGGATCAGGTTCTACATCAGCAAACAATTGGTAGGTCACATGGTTACCACGCGCGGTAATTTGTTTAGCAATTTTTTCCACAAAGCCTAGATCCACCATGGTTCTGTCAGTGACAATCACCACGCGTTCCATGCCTTTCATCGATTGTAAATATTGAATTGAATCCCGTTCAAAATAGATTTTTGAAGGCACTTTGAACCATTGCATGTTATTTCTCCGTCTTCCCACACGTTTAATATTTAATAAATTGGCTGCACTGACATTGTTACCGACGGAGTTTTTCCCGTAGGAACCACAACCGAGTGTGAGTGATGGGAGGAAGGCATTATACACATCGCCAATGCCCCCAAAGGTCGCAGGCGAGTTCCAAATCACACGAATGGCTTTCACGCGTTCGCCAAAGGCTTTGGCAATGCTTGCCTCTTTAGTATGAATGGCGGCGGAATGTCCTAAACCATGGAAATTCACCATGGCTTCAGATAACGCAAAGCCATTTTCTGTTGACGTGGATTTTAATATCGCGAGGACTGGGGAAAGTTTTTCACGGGTAAGGGGTTCGTTTTCGCCCACTTCTTGACAGGCTGCCACCAAAATATTGGTTTTTTCTGGCACTTTGAAGCCCGCTTGTTCGGCGATCCATGTGGCAGGTTTTCCCACAACCGCGGCATTTAATTTTGCGTTAGCACAATTTGTACTGTTGGCTTTGACGCCGAAAAGAAATGTTTCTAACAAGGCTTTTTCTTTTTTATTTACAAAGTAAGCACCATAAGACTGCATTTCTGCCACAAATTCATCGTACACCTCTTGAGCGACGATGGCGGCTTGTTCAGAGGCACAAATCATGCCGTTATCAAAGGCTTTTGACATCACAATATCATGCGTAGCTTGTTTGATATTTGCGCTTTTTTCCACATAAGCAGGTACGTTACCCGCTCCTACGCCAAGAGCTGGTTTACCACAAGAATACGCCGCCTCAACCATCGCATTGCCGCCCGTAGCAAGAATGGTAGCAATGCCAGAGTGTTTCATCAGCGCTGCGGTGCCTTCCATCGACGGGGTTTCAATCCATTGAATACAATGTTCTGGCGCCCCCGCTGCAACGGCTGCCTCATAGACTACGCGTGCCGCATGAGCAGAACATTGTTGTGCGGAAGGATGGAATGCAAAGACGATGGGGTTACGGGTTTTTAGCGAGATAAGGGCTTTGAAAATGGTGGTGGACGTCGGGTTGGTCGTTGGGGTAATTCCGCAAACCACGCCAACAGGGTCTGCAATTTCGGTGATCCCTGTGACATCATCCTCACTGATCACCCCCACGGTTTTCAAATTCCGCATATTGTTGACCACATATTCACAGGCAAACAGATTTTTGGTGGCTTTATCTTCAAATACCCCGCGCCCTGTTTCTTCATAAGCATGCATAGCAAGCACCCCATGTTGATCTAAAGCAGCTACTGAGGCTTTTGCCACAATGTAATCCACTTGCTGTTGATTAAGCTGACGGAATGCTTCTAATGCCAGCAATCCTTTTTCAACCAGTACATTCACTTCTGCTTGTGCTGGGCTGATTTCAATTTCAGCAGTATGACTCATCATAATTTCTCCTAATTTTCCAAATATAAATTATTTAAACTGAAAAAATTATATTCAATTCACTACCTGAAAAGTAGTAAATTTGGCAAAATCCGCCCAAAGTGTGATTTCGATCAACTTTTTTTGGTGTGTTTGTTTTCTGTACAATATTTTTTCTCTCTCCCCTTTCTTTCTTGGCAAAGATCGAGGATACTATCGCCCCTTTTCATCAGCTTATTTTTATTTACATTTAAGGAAATTTTTTATGTCATCATCAAAAGATAAATACGCCAATCCGGGTCCATTAGGTTTATGTGGTTTCGCGTTAACAACCTGGTTACTGTGTTTAATTAACGGGGGCTTTTTTGATACACAAAGTATTGGTTTAGTGCTTGGTATGGCGTTTGCTTTTGGCGGTACGGCACAAATGATTGCAGGTATGTTTGAATATAAAAAAGGCAATACTTTTGGTTTTACTGCATTTATTAGCTATGGTGCATTTTGGTGGTCATGGGCATTATTTACGGTCTTCTTCAAAGGTAATACGCCAGCAACCTTTATCGGTTGGTATTTAGCCGTTTGGGGTACCTTCACACTCATGATGTTTTTGGCTACGTTTAGTAAACCACGTGCATTACAAGCGATTTTCTTCTTCTTAACCTTAACTTTCTATGCGTTAGCCATTGGTGATGCAACCGGTAATCACAGTATCGTGAATATCGGCGGATATTTAGGGCTAATCACCGCACTTTGTGCCTTCTATTTAGCCGCTGCAGAAATGTTCATTGACTCTTACGGTCGTGAAATTTTACCTATCGGTGCGAAAAAATAAGATAACCAACTGAAGGGAGTAATTACTCCCTTTTTCTTTGTTCTTCTCATCAGACTAAACTTGATGATCACTTCCCTTTTCTGCTCTAATCCGCATCATTAAACTGTTTGCTTTCCCATTACTGTCGGACTATATTGATGATTGAGAATGTACGCCGTATCTCATTATTGGATGTCAATTCTTTAATAAGTAGAGGGTCGTATTTATGAAAAAATGGATACTCATTTCAAGTTTAAGTTTAGGGCTTTGTTATTCGGTTTCTGCGGTTGCATTTAGTGAAAAAAATGTGGAAGTCTATAGTCAGGCAATGAATAAAAATATTCCCGTCACGATTGTGTTACCGGAAGGTTATGCAAGCAGTAACAAATATAGCACCATTTATACCTTACACGGTTGGTCAGGGAATAATCGTAATTACCCCGAGAAAACCGGGCTTGGCGAGTTAGCGGATAAATACAATGTGATTTATGTGTCACCAGACGGCAATTATGACAGTTGGTATGTGGATAGCGAACTGAAAAAAGAGTCAAAATATTATACCTTTGTAGCAAAAGAATTGGTGGATTACGTGGATAAACACTACGCGACTCACACAGATAAAACACAACGCGCGATTACGGGATTGAGTATGGGCGGCTTCGGTGCCTTGTATATTGGGATTAAAAATCAAGATCGCTTTGGTAATATCGGCAGCATGAGTGGTGGTGTGAATATTGAACAGTATAAAAACAACTGGGGGATTAGTGCAGTCGTGAATAGCAATTGGCAAGATTACAATATCAAAGATCTCGCTCATGGTCTCATTTTTACCAAGAGCAATATCATTTTTGACTGCGGTGTCGATGATTTCTTTATTGAGCCAAACCGAGCATTACACCAAAAACTATTGGATTTGAATATTCCTCATCATTACACTGAGAAACTGGGCGGACATTCGTGGGTTTATTGGAAAGATTCTATTGCGTTACATACGCATTTCTTTAGTCAGAAATTTGCACAAGCTAAAGAGAAATAAGTAAGTGAAAAAAGAGGCAAATTTCTGCCTCTTTTATTTTTCGTACCAAATTTGGTTGATATACAGTATCACCAAGCCGGAGGGCGTCTCGACTTTAATCTCATCATCAATAGATTTGCCAATTAAGGCACGCGCCACCGGTGAGTCAATCGAGATCCAATTTTTCGCGGGATCAAATTCATCACAGCCGACGATACGGTAGTGTTTTTCTTCTCCCGCTTCATTTTCGAGGGCGACCCACGCACCAAGAAAGACTTTGCCTTCTTGTTTAGGGTGATAATCGACGATTTGTAAGATTTCTAAGCGTTTAGTTAAAAAACGCACACGACGGTCGATTTCGCGTAAACGGCGTTTGCCATAAATATATTCCGCATTTTCACTACGATCGCCTAACGCCGCGGCATCTGACACCGCTTGGGTCACTTTCGGACGTTCATCTTTCCATAAGAATTTGAGTTCTTGATCTAAGGCATTCCAGCCAGAACGTGTGATGTAATTTGATTTTGCCATACTGTCCACCCATCTAAAAAGATAGGATTATTCTACCGGATTAGACGCCTTTGGGGTAAGCGCGCAGGCTATTTTTTATTTTCCGCTTTTCTGTATAATGACCCTTTTATGATAAGTAACGATTTGACAAGGAATCTGAATGAAACAATGCATTGCATTCATGGCAATTTTAGCCTTATCGCTCAGCGCAATCAGTGAGGCGAAAGGCGGTCGTGGAGTGCGTTCGAGTGGGCATTCTCGCTCCGTTGCGACAAAACCTGCGCCAGCACCGAAACAAACGCAAACCCAACAACAAAGCCAACAACCTGATGCGACCTTTGGTCAACAAAATATGCAAAATACGGCGACGAATACACCGAACAACCCAAATAATCGTTTAGCCAGTTTTGCGACGGGGGCCGCAGCGGGTTACTTATTAACTGAAGTGTTGTCACCAACAGAAGCCCAAGCGCAAATGGCAACAGATCAACCTTTACAACCGCTGAATGCACAGCCCAACCAGAGTGCTGTTGCCACCTTTAAAGCCTTGGATCAAAGTAATCCCGCTTGGGTTGGTATGGCGGGCGAACAAAATTTATTTTGCTTAAATGGCGCACTGTATTTGGTCAACAAAAATAACCATCAAATAGGAGCAGTCACGGATAATCAGGCACAAGCGATTGCTTGTCAGGTCACACAATAACCTATGCTAAAAGCGGGCAGAAGCTCGCTTTTCTTACTTTTATTTTCTGAGTGTTACAGTATGCTTAATCAACAAATCAGCCAAATTATTGCCACAGAACTCACTGTTCAACCGCAACAAATTCTCGCCGCTATCCAATTAGTCGATGACGGCAACACCATTCCGTTTATTGCACGTTATCGTAAAGAGGTAACGGGGGGGTTAGACGATACCCAATTGCGCCATTTTGAAACCCGTTTAATTTATTTGCGTGAATTAGAAGATCGTCGCCAAACCATTTTGAAATCCATTGAAGAACAAGGCAAATTAACTGACGAGCTACGAAGCCAAATTCAACAAGTCCAAAGCAAAACCGAATTAGAAGATTTATATCTCCCCTATAAACCAAAACGCCGCACCAAAGGACAAATTGCCATTGAAGCAGGTTTGGAACCGTTGGCGGATTTACTTTGGTCACAGCCTGAAAATGACCCAGAAACCACCGCACTTTCCTTTGTTGATGCCGAAAAAGGCGTGGTGGACAGCAAAGCTGCATTAGACGGGGCAAAATACATTTTAATGGAGCGTTTCGCCGAAGATGCAGCCTTACTCGCTAAAGTCCGTGCCTATTTACAACAAAGTTTGGTCATTTTTTCTAAAGTTCTGGAAGGCAAAGAAGCAGAAGGGGCAAAATTCCAAGACTATTTTGACCACCAAGAATTACTCAAAAATGTGCCTTCACACCGTGCCCTTGCGATGTTCCGTGGTCGTAACGAAGGCGTTCTACAATTAGGCTTAAATGCCGATCCCGACCAAGAGGAAGGGGTATGCCAAAGTTATTGTGAAGAAATTATCCGTGAGCATTTGGGCGTGCGTTTCAGTGGTCAACCTGCGGATAAATGGCGTGAACAAGTGATCGCTTGGACGTGGAAAATTAAAGTCGCCTTACATTTAGAAACTGAGTTGATGGCAAGTTTGCGTGAAAAAGCGGAAGACGAAGCCATTGATGTGTTTGCTCGCAATCTGACCGCATTGTTAATGGCAGCACCGGCGGGAGCAAAAAATACCATGGGCTTGGACCCGGGCTTGCGTACTGGGGTGAAAGTTGCGGTTGTGGATAATACGGGGAAATTACTTGCTACCGACACAATTTATCCACACACTGGACAAATGGATAATGCAATGACCACCCTTTACCGTTTGATTAAAGCACATCAAGTAGAACTGATTGCGATCGGTAACGGCACCGCATCTCGTGAAACCGAACGCTTTGCCAAAGAGGTGATTAAAGCCATTGAGGGCAACAAACCACAAACAGTGGTAGTGAGCGAAGCGGGGGCGTCTGTGTATTCTGCCTCTGAATTAGCGGCAGCAGAATTCCCTGAGCTCGATGTGTCCTTGCGTGGTGCAGTGTCCATTGCACGCCGCTTGCAAGATCCGTTAGCCGAATTAGTCAAAATCGAACCGAAAGCTATTGGCGTGGGGCAATATCAACATGATGTTAACCAAATCCAATTAGCGCGCAAACTTGATGCGGTGGTGGAAGACTGTGTGAATGCCGTGGGTGTGGATTTAAACACGGCCTCTGCGCCATTATTGGCACGTGTGGCGGGGATGACCAAAACCTTGGCGCAAAATATCGTGGCATACCGTGATGAAAACGGGCGTTTCGACAGCCGAGATCAACTGAAAAAAGTGCCACGTTTAGGACCAAAAGTCTTTGAGCAATGCGCAGGCTTTATGCGAATTGCAGCAGGGAAAAATCCTCTGGATGCCTCAGGCGTACACCCTGAAGCCTATCCCGTGGTGGAAAAAATCCTCCAAGCCACCGAGCAATCTATCTACGATTTGATGGGTAATACCAGCGCCGTGCGTCAGCTCGATGCGAAAAAATTTATTGATGACCAATTTGGTTTACCAACGGTACAGGATATTTTCAAAGAGCTTGAAAAACCGGGACGTGACCCACGTGGTGAATTTAAAACCGCCACCTTTATGGACGGCGTAGAAGATATCAACGACTTGAAAGTGGGGATGATTTTAGAGGGTACTGTGACTAATGTGACCAACTTTGGTGCTTTTGTGGATATCGGTGTGCATCAAGATGGCTTAGTGCATATTTCCTCACTTTCTGACAAATTCGTGGAAGACCCACACCAAGTGGTGAAAACCGGTGACATCGTCAAAGTGAAAGTGTTAGAAGTCGATGTACCACGTAAACGCATCGCTCTCACTATGCGTTTAGAGGAAAAGCCGGTGGATAAAAACGTGGCGAAAAACGACCGCACTTTATCCGCTAAACCTCGCAACAATCCAGCAACCAAAGGGCGTGATCGCAACACCGCTAACAGCGCGATGGGTAATGCTTTTGCCGATGCGTTGAAGAATTGGAAGAAATAGTAACGAATTAACCCTAAAAACAAGGAAAAATAATATGATAAGTGCACAACAACGGGCAGAGCTCCAGCGTCGAATTTGGCAAATCGCAAATGATGTACGCGGTTCTGTGGATGGTTGGGATTTTAAGCAATATGTTTTAGGCACCTTATTCTATCGCTTTATTAGCGAAAACTTCACAAACTACATTGAAGGCGGTGACCCAAACGCCAATTATGCGAACTATACTGATGCGGAAATTGATGCGTTAGGGATCAAAGATGATGCGATCAGAACCAAAGGTTATTTTATTTACCCAAGTCAATTGTTTAAAAATGTGGTGAAAACCGCACACAACAATGATCATCTTAACACCGATTTAGCCGCCATTTTCTCAAGTATAGAAAATTCTGCAATGGGCTATCCGTCCGAGTCTGATATTAAGGGGTTATTTACGGATTTTGATACCACTAGCAATCGGTTAGGGAATACGGTCAACGATAAAAATAAACGCTTGGTTGCGGTGTTAAAGGGGGTGGATGAACTTAATTTTGGAGAATTTGAACACAACCACATTGACCTGTTTGGTGATGCGTATGAGTTTTTAATCTCCAATTATGCCGCCAATGCAGGAAAATCAGGCGGTGAGTTTTTCACCCCACAAAATGTCTCTAAATTGATTGCAAAATTGGCCCTGCACGGACAAAAAACCGTCAATAAAATTTACGATCCCGCTTGTGGTTCAGGGTCATTATTGTTGCAAGCGAAAAAGCAATTTGATGATCACATTATTGAAGAGGGCTTTTTCGGACAAGAAATTAACCACACCACCTACAACCTTGCTCGTATGAATATGTTTTTACACAACATTAACTACGACAAATTCCATATTGAATTAGGCGATACCTTAATTGATCCCAAACTTAAAGATGATAAGCCGTTTGATGCCATTGTGTCTAACCCGCCTTATTCGGTGAAATGGATTGGTAGCGATGATCCGACGTTGATTAATGATGACCGATTTGCTCCCGCTAGTGTACTTGCCCCGAAATCGAAAGCAGATTTTGCCTTTATACTGCATGCTTTGAGCTATCTTTCTGCCCGAGGACGTGCGGCAATTGTCACCTTCCCTGGGATTTTTTATCGTGGCGGTGCAGAACAAAAAATTCGTCAATATTTGGTGGATAACAACTTTGTGGAAACCGTGATTTCCCTTGCCCCAAACCTGTTCTACGGAACTTCAATTGCAGTGAATATTCTCGTGCTAGCAAAACACAAAACCGAGACTAAAATTCAGTTTATTGATGCGAGTCGTTTCTTTAAAAAAGAAACCAACAATAACGTACTCACCGATGAACATATTGCTGAAATTGTTAAGCTGTTTGCGGATAAAGCGGATGTTGCCCATATCGCACAATCTATTGATTATGAAGAAATAAAAGCCAATGACTACAACCTTTCTGTGAGTTCTTATGTCGAAGCAGAAGACACTTGAGAAGTGATTGATATTGCCGTATTAAATCAAGAAATCCGAGAAACTGTCTCCAAAATCGACCGCTTGCGTGCCGAGATTGAAGAGATGGTGGCGGAGATTGAGGGATCTTAATTCAATTAACTCTCGTAGGGTGGGTGGTAGGAGATAGAGCCTACGTGTTAAAAGTTGAGGGTAACAATATCCAAAATAGGAAGTATTAAAAATACTGATCGTGATTGGTGGCTTAAGAACATCCTTTACGACTACAGGTGAATATATAGATTAGGAGACTGAGTAATGCTAATAAAAGCAAGTGAATTTTTGCTTTATTGCAGTGACTATGAAAGTGTTCGTCTTAATGTATTGATAAAAGATGAAAATATTTGGCTGACACAAAAAGCAATGGCAGAACTATTTGATGTGAATCCACCTGCGATTAACAAACATTTGAGCAATATTTTTGCCGAGGGAGAATTGGAGCAAGAATCAACTATTTCCAAAATGGAAATAGTTCAACAGGAAGGTCATCGGCATGTTAAGCGTTCATTGGATTTTTACAATCTTGATGTCATTATTTCTGTTGGTTATAGGGTTAATTCGGCTAAAGCCACTCAATTTCGTATTTGGGCAACTAAAACGCTAAAAGACTATATGCTCAAAGGCTTTGTGCTTGATGATGAACGGTTAAAACAGGGTAAAACAGTTTTTGGCAAAGATTATTTCCGTGAGCTTTTGGACAGAGTTCGTTCCATTCGAGCGAGCGAAAGACGGATTTGGCAACAAATTACCGATATTTATGCGGAGTGTAGTCATGATTATGATGTAAACTCGCTAACAACGAAAAACTTTTATTTAGATTTGTTTAATTTTGCGTAATCCTGCTTCATCTAAAGCAAGATTAAGATGCACTAAAAGCTGTTGTTTTTCTGCCACAGTGATTAAATTGACATTTTTATTTTCTAGCGCAGCATGAAATGCCCAGAAGATGCCAATATCGGCTGTAATCCCTTTCTTTTTTAAACGGATGTAAGCGTTCTTTGCACCTAATGCCTGGAAAGTGGCAACATCATAAATTTCCACTTTTTCTAATAATCGTTCATGTTTAATCGATAAGTTAGGCAACTCTTTAATGCGATTTTTCTTTGCCTGTGCTTCAGCCCGTTTTTGATCTTTTATTTGCCGGAGAGATTGCTCTAGGATTTGTTTGTAAAGGGATTTATCTGAGGTAATTTTACGAGGAAGGCGATAATAACTGGATATGTTTAATTTAGAAGGCGCTTGTTTTGCTAAATAACTTGCTGCCCCCTGTGATTCTAAAAATAAGGCTAGGTCTCCTTCCGCCTTCAGGTAGAACACATTATTTTGATACAAACCGAACATTATTTTTTCATGAAATAATCCGTAGCTTGCAAATAAACCTTTTGCTGTTACTTCTCCAATCAGTTCACTCAATATTTTTCGGATCTCTAATGTTTCTTTTTCTGTTTTCGTCATAGTAACTCATCCTATAGTTATATTGCTGACAATAATGTATCTCATGCTCATAACCTTGAGCGATGAACGTTATAACATATCTTTGTTTTATTGAGAAAAAAATTATGATTAGGCATAAATAACATGATGTTTTTGGTCAGTTGAGTAATGCCTGTGCATAAAGAGATGAGAATGTATTATTTGATGAAACAAGGTGATGAAATAAATTGAGGTAAAAGATATTACTACTTACTTTTTGACACATAGCATGTATAAACAGTGAACAAATCATAGCATATTTGCTTTTTTTGATTAAAAAAATAGCACTTGATCCGAGAAAATAGAAAAACATCAAAAAAGATCTTGATCC
>ENA-UOTW01000056-UOTW01000056.1-synthetic-metagenome-genome-assembly--contig:-NODE-56-length-28802-cov-36.605872_pt1 | contig 28802 bp, 32 predicted proteins | sample MGYA00238141_ERZ746978 | MGnify/ENA primary metagenome ERZ746978 (study PRJEB28755, sample SAMN02352454) | synthetic metagenome | study: EMG produced TPA metagenomics assembly of the Artificial... | reverse complement strand
GGGTGTCATTCGCATAACAAGAAGTATAGTCATTACCCAAAAATCAAGCAGGACTAAGCAGTAATACAGTAATTAAGAAGCAATCTAAGAAGCAATTAATGAGCAGTTAAGAGGCAATTAGATGGGCTGTTTGGGGGAGTCGTATCGCTTGTGCTTTATTTATTCATAAATCTCAATGCCACCAGAACAAAGTACTTTTGCTACCGATTGGTTATTTTTAAATACTTCCACACCATTTTCATCATAAGCTTTAGGATTGGTATAAAAAATATGATGTGTATAATTACCACTTGTTAGCTCGTAGAAACGTTTTATTTCGATTGCGCCTTTCGTGATAATCCCTTTTGTGATGTTTTCAATATGACTTGTTAGTGTAAGCTCTGGATTATTAAGATTTGCACCAAAGCGATAGATATAGACTTTATCATATTTGTTTAATTGAATGATTTTTCCTTGATTTGTTCTGCAGTAAAGATGGGTTCTTCTTGTTGTTGGATGCCTTCTCCTTGTTGTTGAGAAGATTCCTGATAAGATTTATCCAACATAGGAATACTTGTATTAGCGGCATTAAGAGAAAAGCTGGCACAGACGAATGGAAGGAAAAAATATACTGACTTCATATTATGCTCCTTTTTTATTATGGGAGCATAGAAAGTATATGCATTTTTTCTTTAAACAAAAACGTTTATTTTTTTAGATGTTATAAAATGATATATCCATTTTTGTGGATAAAAAAGGGAAGCCATTGCTTCCCCTTTGTTTAATACGTTGTTCTTTGATGCTATGCATTTAAGATATTTTGAATTTCAGTCATGCTTAAGTGGTAACCATGTGGACAAGCATGCCAAACGTCTAACATACGCATATATTTATCCCACATTGGGACTTGTGAGTCACAACCGTGTTCACAACGCATAAATTCTTGATATTTTCCTTCTACACCAGTGATGAAACGCAAATAATTTAAATATTTTTTCTCACGTACGGCACAATAACCCGCAAATTGTAAACGATGTGGTGTGAGAGCTGATTTATCACTCAGGTTGTTGTAAGACGTTTGTAAGGCGTTGTACATTTCTAAGGTATCTAATACAGTTTGGCATTCCTGTTCTGACACATCGGAAAATTCTTTATCTAATTCTTTGAGTTCTAAGGCAAATCCGCCTTTTACAATGGCTTCGAGGCGCTGATATTTTTGTGCATTTTGACTATCTAATAAGCCCATTAATTTATATTGGTTGGCCAAGATTAAACGTTGTGTCGATGTCATTTCCATAATGTATTCCTTCTAATCAATTTCATTTAAGATATCTTGAGCGAGATCCTGTTTTGGTGTGCTTACTTTGCCGTCTTTCACTCGATATTCAAGGTTTTGGAAATAAGCTTCACGGAAAGTAATATACGGATCTTGTGATTGTTCTAATAAGGCATCTTTATCTAATGCTTTAGCGCGACCGTCAATAATTTGTACGCCAGATTTTAAGAGTGACCAAGGTCCTAATAAAGATAGCATTGGGTAGGTGGTATCCGCCAAATTACCAATGTCTTGGCGTGGTGTGGCTGGTCCATAAAGTGGTAGCATGACATAAGAACCAGTTTCAACCCCATAGCGTCCGAGTGTATCACCAAAACGGCTTTGATTTTCTACTCTTAACGGTGGGCTATAGCTTGCCACATCAATTAACCCACCGATACCAAATACCGTATTAATCCAAAAACGATTGAAGTGAGTCATCGCTTTTTTAAATTCACCTGAAAGTAAGCGGTTTACAAAACTGGCTGGTTCATCTAGGTTATTCGCAACATTCGTTAAACCGGATTTTACAGGTGTTGGAACATACTCTTTCCAACCTGTCGCAACAGGTTTTAACAGATAAGGATCAACTACTTTATAGTTAAAATCCCACATTGTGCGGTTAAAGCCTTCTAATGGATCTTTACGCTCACCTGTTTTTGAATCAATAGTCGCACAGCCACTTAATACTGTGGCAGCTAAGAACAAGGTTACGAGACGTTTGGTTTTTTTCATATCCGCTCTCTATAAGATGAAAAGAAATACCATTTTAGCAAGTTAATGCATAACTACAAGACAATTTATTGTAGCGGAAAAAATGTGTACTTTTTTGTATTTTTATGCAATATTGTTGTATAAATATTCATTTTAACGTTTGCGAAATAGCTTGAATAATTACGTATTGTCCATTAGAATTGCGAGGTTTAACTTTTGGCAAGGGATTTTCTTCCACAAGTTAATTTTCAGACACGATTTAGTTTGCTCAGCGAAACCCGAAAGCGCGGTGAATTTTCGCAAACTTTACTAGATTGTGGTTAATGAACATTCGTAAGTGTTCAACCAAAACAAATTAGGAGTAATTTATGTCTGAACCAGCAATTTTGGTATTGGCTGATGGGAGTGTTTTCCATGGCACCTCTATTGGAGCAAAAGGCCACACCGTAGGCGAAGTGGTGTTTAATACCGCTATGACAGGCTATCAGGAAATTCTAACGGACCCTTCTTATTTTCGACAAATCGTCACCTTAACTTATCCTCACATTGGCAATACCGGTACAAATCTAGAAGATTGCGAAGCGAACCACGTTTATGCCTCAGGGCTGATTATTCGCGATTTACCCTTATTACACAGCAATTTCCGTTCATCCATGAGTTTGCGTGATTATCTTCAAACCCATAATGTGGTTGCTATTGCGGATATCGACACCCGCCGTTTAACCCGTATTTTACGTGATAAAGGTGCGCAAGCGGGTTGTATCATGACCGGTGAGATTGATGAAGCCAAAGCCCTTGAGTTAGCGAAAAGTTTTGGGTCTATGGCGGGCAAAGATCTTGCGCAAGAAGTGAGTACGGGTGAAATTTTTACTTGGACATCCGGTCAATGGCAATTGGGTAAAGGGTTTATTGAACAAACGCAAGCGGAATTTAATGTGGTGGCTTATGATTTTGGTGTCAAACACAATATTTTAAGAATGCTCGCTGAGCGTGGTTGCAAAATCACCGTTGTACCGGCAAAAACCAGTGCAGAGCAAGTGTTAGCATTAAATCCAGATGGAATTTTCTTGTCTAATGGACCGGGCGATCCGGAACCTTGTGATTATGCCATTTCCGCTATTCAAACCTTATTAGCCTCAAAGAAACCCATTTTTGGTATTTGTTTAGGTCATCAGTTATTAGGTTTAGCCGCAGGTGGTAAAACTAAAAAAATGGCATTTGGGCATCATGGTGCTAATCACCCAGTGCAGGATTTAAATACAAAAAAAGTGTTGATTACGAGCCAAAACCACGGTTTTGAAGTGGATGAAGCCAGTTTACCAAGCAATGTGCGTGTGACACATCGTTCATTATTTGACAATTCTGTACAGGGTATTGAACTCAGTGATCAGTCTGCGTTTTCTTTCCAAGGGCACCCTGAGGCGAGTCCAGGTCCAAATGATGTGGCTTATTTATTTGATAAATTTATTAATGAAATGCGCAAGGCAAATTTAAGTCAGTTATCGACTTATGTCGCGCACCATTAGTGAGGCTATGCGTAGGTTGAGGTAGTACTACGCCTTATTTATTAAATCATGACCGCATTTTCATTCAACTTTTGAGGCTCGATGATGTTAACCCCTTATGCATATCACTTGGTTAATGTGTTTGCCGAAACCTATTTTGGCGGCAATCCGTTAGCGGTTTTTCCTCAAGCTGATGGACTGACTGATCAACAAATGCAGTTAATTGCACGTCAATTTAACCTATCCGAAACCGTTTTTGTCCATCAAACAACAGAAAGCAGTGCGGTAAGAAAATTACGTATTTTTACCCCTGATTATGAATTACCTTTTGCAGGACATCCGACAATTGGTGCGGCGTTTGTGTTACATCAGCAGTTAAACCTACCCGAAACTTATCTTTTACAAACACAGGCTGGCTTGGTTAAGTTGTTTCATGAAGCGAAGCAGATTTGCTTTGGTTTACAAAACCATATTGAAGTGGAGGTGATTGGTGACAATCTTCCTCAATATACGCAATTATTAGGTTTAAGCGAGTCAGATATTGCTCAAATTGCGTGGGTTAATACCGGCAGTCGCCAATTACTGATCCAATTAACCTCTCTCAACGCCCTTAAAACTTGCCAAATTCATCCCGCACTTTTTCAGCAAATTGTGAAACAATCTGCGCTTTATCTTTGGTGTGTAGAACAAAATCAAGCCAGTGTGCGACTCTTTTTTGGTTCAACCGGTGCGGTTGTCGAAGATCCTGAGACAGGTTCAGCGGCTGCAAATTTAGGGGGCTTATGCCTTAAAAACGGCTTAACACCACTCAATTGGCGCATTTATCAAGGTGATGAAATCCAACGCCCGAACCGTTTAACCTTACAAGTCGATGAATCTGAAACCATTTATGTAGGCGGTAAAGTGATTGCGGTAGGATGTGGAGAGTTATTTGTGCCGAGTGGAGAGGGTGAGTCAAGTCAAGGAGGTCGTTAAGCTTGTGTACAGTGAGGAACTCGAAAAAATGAATATTTATTGCTTATTATTTGATGATTACGAAACACTGGACTTAATGGGACCGATTGAGTTTTTGTTTCGGCTTCCAAATGTACAACTTCATTATATTTCCAAGCAAGGTGGACTGATTAAAAGTTATCAAGGCTTTAAAACAGATACAGTTTCTATCACATGTTTGCCAGAAAAAAGTATATTGCTGATTCCTGGTGGGCAAGGGACACGACAACTGGTCAAAGATATGCCGTTTTTAACTTGGTTAACTCAACTTGTGGATGAGGCTGAGTTTTGTCTGAGTGTTTGTACAGGCTCCGCTTTATTGGCTGCTACGAAACAACTTGACGGAAAATGGGCGACATCCAATAAATTAGCATTTGAGTGGGTTCGTCAGATCAATCCAGATGTGAAGTGGAAAGCTGTCGCTCGTTGGGTAAGAGATGGTAAGTTTTATAGTTCATCTGGTGTGACTGCTGGCATGGATATGACATTAGGTTTTATTCATGATCATTACAGTCAAGGCTTAGCACAACAGATAGCGAATCAAACGGAATATATTTGGAACGCTGATCCTAATAAAGATGAATTTGCTTCATTATATGGTTATTCCGCTAAAAGTAACATGACAAAAGCATAACAAGTTGAAGTGATGTCAGTATATCCAAAAGTGCGGTTAAATTTTTAATCGTTTTACAGAGAGAGAACAAAAATGCCAAAACGTACAGATATAAAAACTATTTTGATTATTGGAGCGGGTCCGATTGTGATTGGACAGGCGTGTGAGTTTGACTATTCGGGGGCACAGGCGTGTAAAGCGTTGCGAGAAGAAGGCTATAAAGTGGTATTGGTGAACTCTAACCCTGCCACCATCATGACCGATCCCGATATGGCGGATGTGACCTATATTGAGCCGATAGAGTGGCGAACAGTTGAAAAAATCATCGAAAAAGAGCGTCCAGATGCCATTTTACCCACCATGGGTGGACAAACCGCATTAAACTGTGCGTTGGATTTATCCAAAAACGGCGTGTTGAAAAAATACAATGTCGAGCTGATTGGGGCAAAAGAAGATGCCATTGATAAAGCGGAGGACCGTGGGCGTTTCAAAGAGGCAATGGAAAAAATTGGTTTAAGTACACTAAAATCCTTTGTTTGTCATACCTTGGAAGAGGCGTGGGCGGCACAAGCGGAAGTCGGTTTTCCAACCTTGATTCGTCCGTCTTTTACTATGGGCGGTTCTGGTGGCGGGATTGCGTATAACAAAGATGAATTTTATGCCATTTGTGAACGAGGATTTGATGCTTCACCGACCCATGAATTACTCATTGAACAATCTGTATTAGGTTGGAAAGAATATGAAATGGAAGTAGTACGCGATAAAGCAGATAACTGCATTATCGTATGTTCGATTGAAAACTTCGATCCAATGGGCGTACATACAGGGGATTCGATCACTGTTGCACCGGCACAAACCTTAACCGATAAAGAATACCAAATCATGCGTAACGCCTCGATTGCGGTATTACGTGAAATCGGCGTAGATACGGGAGGATCAAACGTCCAATTTGCGATTAATCCAGAAAATGGAGAAATGATCGTGATTGAAATGAACCCACGTGTTAGCCGGTCTTCCGCCCTTGCTTCCAAAGCAACGGGGTTCCCTATTGCCAAGGTAGCAGCGAAATTAGCCGTCGGTTACACCTTAAACGAACTCCACAACGATATTACCGGGGGATTAATTCCAGCCTCATTTGAGCCGTCAATTGACTATGTTGTGACGAAAGTCCCGCGTTTTGCGTTTGAGAAATTCCCACAAGCGGATGATCGCTTAACCACACAAATGAAATCAGTGGGGGAAGTGATGGCAATGGGACGTACTTTCCAAGAATCCTTACAAAAAGCCTTACGTGGTTTAGAGACAGGCATTTGTGGTTTTAATTTAATGTCAGAAGAGCCGGAAAAAATTCGTCAAGAATTGGGTAATCCGGGACCTATCCGTATTCTTTATGTTGCAGACGCGTTTGGTGCAGGCTTCACTTTAGACGAAGTCCATCATTACAGTAAAATTGATCCATGGTTCTTAATCCAAATTCAAGATTTGGTGCTAGAAGAACTTGCCCTTGAGAAGCGCACATTAGATGATCTGGATTATGCCGAGCTTCGTCGTTTAAAGCGCAAAGGCTTCTCGGATAAACGTATTGCTCAACTGACTAAATCAGCGGAAAGTGCGGTCAGAAATAAGCGCGTTTCTTTAAACTTACACCCTGTTTATAAGCGAGTGGATACTTGTGCGGGTGAGTTCACCTCGGATACCGCCTATTTATATTCCACTTACGAGGAAGAATGTGAAAGCCGTCCGTCAGATAAGAAAAAAATCATGATTTTAGGTGGGGGACCGAACCGGATTGGACAAGGCATTGAATTCGATTATTGCTGTGTACACGCCTCACTTGCTCTACGTGAAGCGGGTTTTGAAACCATTATGGTGAACTGTAACCCAGAAACCGTATCGACGGATTTTGATACCTCTGATCGTCTTTATTTTGAGCCATTGACGCTAGAAGATGTCCTTGAAATTCTACATGTAGAAAAACCACATGGCGTGATTGTGCATTATGGTGGTCAAACACCACTTAAACTTGCCAATGATCTACATGCCAATGGTGTGAACATTATTGGGACATCCGCAGACAGCATTGATGCGGCAGAAGACCGTGAACGTTTCCAACAAATTTTGCATAAATTACATCTGAAACAGCCAACCAACCGCACAGCACGCAATGCGGAAGAAGCGGTGAAACTCGCTGAAGAAGTAGGCTATCCGTTGGTGGTGCGTCCGTCTTATGTGTTAGGTGGGCGAGCGATGCAAATCGTGTATAACGTGGATGAATTACAGCGTTATATGCGTGAGGCAGTGTCAGTGTCTAACGACAGTCCCATTTTATTGGATCACTTCTTAAATAATGCGATTGAAGTGGATGTGGATTGTATCTGTGACGGTGCGGAGGTCGTGATCGGTGGGATTATGCAACATATTGAACAAGCGGGTATTCACAGTGGGGATTCCGCTTGCTCGCTACCCCCTTATTCCTTAAGCCAAGAGGTGCAAGATGAAATCCGTCGTCAAACGGCAGAGATGGCATTTACGTTAGGGGTGAAAGGGTTAATGAACGTACAATTTGCGGTACAAGACGGCGTGATTTATGTATTAGAAGTCAATCCACGTGCAAGCCGTACGGTTCCTTTTGTGAGTAAAGCAACAGGGCGCCCACTTGCCAAAATTGCGGCACGTGTGATGGCGGGTGAAAGCCTGAAAGCACAGGGTATTCAAGGGGAAGTGATTCCACCATTCTATTCGGTGAAAGAAGCTGTATTCCCATTCATCAAATTTCCGGGCGTCGATACGGTGTTAGGTCCTGAAATGCGTTCAACCGGTGAAGTGATGGGCGTGGGGACAACCTTTGCTGAAGCGTTCTTAAAAGCCCAGCTTGGTGCCAACGAACGTATTCCAAAAACCGGTAAAGTGTTTTTGTCGGTGAATGATGCGGATAAACCACGTTTATTACCTATTGCACGTCAATTACAAGAATCAGGTTATGGCTTATGTGCGACTTTAGGTACGGCAAAATTCCTGCGTGAGCACGGTGTCGCGGTACAAATTATTAATAAAGTGCGTGAAGGTCGCCCGAATATTGTTGATGCGATTAAAAATGGTGAAATTGCTATGGTGATTAATACGGTGAGCGGCTTAGCTGAAACCGTAACGGATGGACACGCCATTCGTCGCAGTGCGTTGCAACAAAAAGTATTTTTACAAACTACCCTTGCGGGGGCGAAAGCCTTAGCGGGCAGTGTGGAATACCTTGCTGATTCTGAAGTGTATTCGTTACAGGATTTACACCAACGTTTACTGTAATCGACTGTGGATAAAAAAGTGCGGTAAAAAGGACCGCACTTTTTTTAGGTTGAGTTTCATAAAAAAATCGGGACAATTGCCCCGATTTTTCTTGATTTCAATTAAAGGTAGTATTTTTCCACGACTTTTAAATTGTCATCTAATTTGTACACTAATGGCTGACCGGTTGGGATTTCTAAATCCATGATGTCTGCATCAGAAATGCCTTCAATGTGTTTTGCCAATGCGCGTAATGAGTTGCCGTGTGCTGTCACAAGGACACGTTTACCCGCCAGTAAAGCTGGGGCAATTTGGTCTTCCCAGAAAGGTAAAACACGCTCAAGGGTGATTTTTAAGTTTTCTGCATCAGGTACTACATCGCTTGGTAAGTGAGCATAACGACGGTCGTTATGGGCAGAATGAGGATCTTGTGGATCTAAATCTGGAGGAGAAATATCGTAAGAACGACGCCAAATATGGACTTGCTTATCACCATATTGTTCTGCAGTGGCTTTTTTATCTAAGCCTTGTAATGCACCGTAATGACGCTCATTTAAACGCCAGTTTTTCACTTGTGGGATCCAAAGTTGGTTAGATTCTTCTAACACAATGTTACAGGTTTTGATTGCACGAGTTAAAACAGACGTGAAAGCAATATCAAATTCAAAACCGGCTTCGAGTAATTTTTTGCCTGCTGATTTTGCTTCTTCAATACCGCGTTCTGTTAAGTTGACATCACGCCAACCTGTGAATAGGTTTTTGGCATTCCACTCACTGAAACCGTGGCGAATAAAGACCAATTCCATAAAAAATCTCCTCAATGTTAATAAAAAAACTATGGCAAGTTATAGCAAAAAACAGCCAGCTTTAAAAGGGAAATACTTTGCTTTTCTGATCTGTCGCAAAAATTTAATGAAAAATTAGATTTAGAGCCCTTGCTCAAATAATGTTATATTTAATCAACGTGATTTTAACGGAAGGTTTTGCAATGTGGTTGAGATTGAATAACGTGAAAACTCGAAGAAAACTCACCGCACTTTGTTGCGGCTTATTGTGCATGTCGGTCAATGTATTTGCTAATGATTTATCTAAAATTCAACAACAAATCAAACAGCAAGAACAAAAAATTGCTGAGCAAAAGAAAGCGCAGCAAAAATTACAATCACATTTAAAAAATCAAGAAACCCAAATTAATCAAGTCATAACACAGCTACGTCAAACGGAAACAGATTTAAAAGAAAGTCGCAAAATGATTAGCGACACAGAAAAGCAAATCCAGCGCTTAGAGAAGCAAGAACGTGAACAAAAACAAAAATTGGCTGAGCAATTAGACTCAGCTTACCGTTCGGCGGCTAATCCTTCTACGTTAGAGCGCATGCTGTCCGAGGAGGCAAAAAATGCCGATCGTCTTAAACAGTACTATGCCCATATGAACCAAGCGCGTTTGGCGTTAATTGATGATCTCAAAGCGACACAAACGCAATTAGCACAAGAAAAAGCCACGATGATTGCTCAACAAAAAGTGCAACAGAGCCAATTATCGCAACAGAAAAAACAGCAGCAAGATCTGCAAAAAGTGCAACAAGAGCGACAGTCCACGTTAAAACAATTAAATCGAAATTTATCGCGTGATGAAACCCGCTTGGAAACCCTACGTGCTAATGAAAATGCCCTACGTCAAGAGATTCAACGCGCAGAACAAGCGGCACGCCAGCAGGAGCAGCGTGAGCGTGAAGCTTACGCACAAAAAAAGCAAGCAGAAGAAAAGAAAACGCAAAAACCGTATCAGCCGACAGCACAAGAAAAGCAATTAATGGCAAGCTCAAGTGGTTTGGGTAAGCCGAATAAGCAATACGCTTACCCTGTTTCAGGCAAATTATTAAATAGTTTTGGTGCAACCCAAATGGGCGAATTGCGCTGGAAAGGAATGGTCATTGGCGCGAATGCGGGTACCGCAGTGAAGAGTATCGCAGATGGACGCGTAATTTTAGCAAACTGGCTACAAGGCTACGGGCTCATGGTGATTATCAAGCATGGTGAAAATGATTTAAGTCTTTATGGCTATAATCAGTCTGTGGTTGTCAAAGAGGGACAATTTGTCAAAGCCGGTCAGAAAATTGCTGAAGTTGGTAGTAGTGGTGGACAATCACAATCTTCCTTGTATTTTGAAATTCGTCGTAAAGGAGTGGCTGTGAATCCAATAGGTTGGTTGAAATGAAAACAATTGGCGTCAAAAGGGTGAAAAGTGCGCTACTTTTTGGGGGATTTTGGATCAGCATGGCGTTGGCACAACCTGCCAAGTTAGCCATTGTGATCGATGATATTGGGTATCACCAGAAAGAAGATGCACAAATTTATGCGCTACCAAAAGAAATTTCGGTGGCGATTATCCCGTCTGCTCCACATGCTCGCCAACGTAATGAACAAGCCTATCAACAAGATCGTGATATTTTAATCCATATGCCCATGCAACCGTTAAGTCATCAGCGCATTGAAGCGGGAGGATTACATGTTGGCATGCGCCAAGAGGATGTACAGCAACGTGTACAAACTGCCAAGGCGATTGTGTCTCATGCCATTGGCATGAATAATCACATGGGCAGTGCCGCGACTACTGACGAAGAGTTAATGCGTAAATTAATGCAAGAACTGAAAGTGCAAGATTTGTTCTTTCTTGATAGCCGTACCATTGGACGCAGTGTGGCAGGCAAAATAGCCAAAGAGTACGGGGTACAAAGCCTCGATCGCCACATTTTTTTGGATGACAAAGACACTTATGCGGATGTTGAACGTCAATTTCAACGTGCAGTGCATTATGCACAAAAGCACGGTACGGCAATCGCGATTGGTCATCCACGTAAAAATACAGTAGCCGTGTTACAAGCCGGATTAAAACACTTACCCGATAATGTACGGCTAGTCGGCATGGGGCGTTTGTGGCGTAGTGAAACAGGGACGGCGCCGAAACCGCTTATTTCTCTCTTTAATACAATGCCAGCACCAACATCGAACATGCCTTATCAGGCTGTCCCAATGTTGAGAGGCATACCGCAATAATTTCTTATTCAGGAGACTGCATGAAACAAAAGTATCTTTTCATTGCCTCAATGGCATTAGCGGGTTGCGGGAGTATGTCAGAAAGCAACAAGTATTGGATTCAATATAAAGATATTGATCAGTCTGTCAAAGAAGTAAGTTTTTGGTCAAGAGAGCCGTTTCATTCTCCCTCTGATGTTAAGGGGACGGTTTATTTTCCTGAACCGCAGTTAAACGGTTAATTTGTTTGTTGTAGGTAAAGCCCTCATCATCGGTAGAAATCATACAAAGCACTTTATCCACACCTAACTTTTTGAGTGCATGCACACGAGAATGGCCATCTAACAAAATATATTGGTTATTTTCTTCTGGATAGACGACCACAGGCTCGACAATTCCGATTTCACGAATTGAAGCCATAATACTTTGGAACTTAGTGCTTTTCTCAAAATTTTTATCAATCTTTTTTAATGGAATTATCCCGTCAATTGAAAGCGAAATTAATTCATTATGAAACGCATACGTAATATGTTTAGGCATAAATATTTCCCTCACGTTGTTTTAACATTCGTTGGCTTAAATCTTTTGGCATATCATCTAAATGTTCTGATTTAAGAACGAGTTGAAAGTATTTATCTGCAAAGAGTTTATTTAAGCAAGACAAAATAATTGAGAGTTGTTTTTCATCATAATCCGCTTGCTTTATCATCACTTTTTGTCTTTCCGTTTCCTCTTTGTAAATATTCACAACCGTCTTGGGATTATAAATAGACGATCTGATACCGCCTGAAATACCCGTATTGGCTTTCTTGCCTGCAAGGTTTCTACGGTGGATCAGATTGCGTATTTTAGCTATATCGGTACTTTTCAATGTGCCATTAGTGTAAAGCTCAGTGAGTTGCCTTTGCACTTCCTGATCGTCTGAACGAGAAATCGAAATAGCGATAGTAATTGGTAAAACACCTTGCTCTACTGCGTTAATGAGACGTTCTTCCCCTGCATTGATGAGATGTAAAATACTGTTGACGTGGCTTTTCGAAAACCCGATTTTGCGTGCAATATCAACGGGTTTATAGTCTCTATCATTGAGTATTTTTATACCTGAAAGTAACTCCATATAGGAATGCTTACGTCTGGCAATATTTTCAACAAGGCTGATCAGGTAGCTTTCTTCGCTATTTGCACTCACGACTCTACAGGGTATGAATAACTCGCCAAGTACCTGACAAGCCTCAAGCCGACCTTGGCCACATAGTAAATCATAATATTCAGCATTATCGCCAGAGGGCGTTACAGTAATAGGTCTTTTGAGACCAATCGTTGCAATGTTTTCGACCAGATCAGCAAAGACTTTCTGATTGCGTGTTCTGGGATTGAGTACCTGAATTTTATCGATAGGAAGAATTTGAATAGTGTCGTTTTGCATAGATAAACTCCTTGACTAAAATACGTTCAACCATAATAAAAAAGCGATCTAAATTATCATGGCGGTAGATTTCAAGTTCGGCAGGATTACTCTCCGCCAATCGTAGTTTTTCATTTACTTTTTCGGTTGTAGGAAGTAGGTAATAATCCAAAATTTCAGTGGCACTCTCATTTAGGCGTACCGCAATTGTTATGTCTGGATTTAAACTGGTATCAAATCGGATCAACCATCTTTTGGTTCCTGATGGCGTTGGGCGACAACGACTTAATACGATGGAGGCAGTAAATTCATTGTTGATATGGACTAGATCGGTCGAATCATCTTTTAATACCACTCCACCCAATTCAATAATGGTATCAAGGGTATGCTGTACGAAATTTTTATGCTGTTGACGGAGTAATCGGTTGATCTCAACATAGTGGTAATCCCGTTCGGGTTCGTAGTTGATTAAGGTATAGGTGTTAAGTAGGCTTCCAAATCGACTACTGTATGCGCTACTTGAGGGGCAATTTTCGGACTCATCAATGATTAAACCAGACAGTTTTCCCTTCTCTTTCAAAAGCAGTTTGAGGCGCTCTAGCATTTCATCGTCAGATAATCGGGCAGAACGCTGATGGATAATAGTTTGAACTGCATTAAATAAGGCTTGTGGTACGATAGCTTCAAATACATTTTCGGCACGAACCCACTCTTCTACGGGATTTTTGCCTTTATATTCGCGTGTTTTGGATGCACTACATTTATTCCAAACATTGTGGCCGACATATTTTTCGTTGATGAGGATTTGATGTACTACACCTTTCGTCCAAGCCGTATTTCTATCGGTAACAATGCCTTGTGCATTTAGGCTATCGGCAATTTGTTGCTCCGTCTTACGCTGATAAACAAAATCATGGTAAATTTGCAATACAATCTCTTGTTCTTCTTTTGGGCCTGCCACCAAAATTACTCTGTCGGTTTGTAGGCTCTTTCGGTCTCCTCGTTGGAGATCGAATTTAGCGTTTCCTTGGCAATCAATGAGCCGTCTGCGTAAACCAAAACCAGCAGGCTCACCTTGTCGAAATCCGTGTTGGATCAGATTTTTTTGGCCATTAAATACTTTTACACCGAGTTCACGACAATAGTCTCCCGCAGCCCAACGTTTCACGGCTTTGTAAATTTGAGAGCCAATGTCATTTCCTTTGAATTGTTCGGCGCAATAATGAACTTTAATCCCCTGATGTGTGCAAATCTGTTCATAATGGCTCGATTCATCAATATTCATAAACCGCCCCCAACGGCTTATGTCATACACTAAAATATGGTCGAAATCGGCTTGTCCGCTTTGTACAAGCTTTATCATTGAAAGAAATTGTGGGCGACGGACTGCGGTCAATCCACTTTTCCCCTCATCAATGTATTCTCGAATGATCTCTAGCCCATTTTCTTTGGCGTAATCTTTAATAAAGCAACGTTGAAGGTCAGGTGAAAATTCTTGGTGTTCCGTTGACATTCGAATGTAGGAAGCTGCCTGATTTTTAGGTTGATTATTTGTACGTGTAACCATTCTAATGACTCCTTATCTGCACCAATATAAAGGAATCGGGAGGAAATATGTTGCATTCAAAGGGTAAGATCTTACCCAAAATTACACTCAATGAGCTTGAAACGAAAGAACGATTTGCGATAGCTTTACGTCAAGAAATGCACGCTCAATATTGGACGGGGAAGATGGTTGCTAATGCGTTAGATGTAAGTGAGAAAACGGTGAAAGATTGGGTTGCGGGTAGAAGACTACCAAGTAGCTTAGATTTATTGGCATTAATGCGGATCTCATCGTGTGTACGGCGACTGGTTTGGGATATTTCCAAATCAGAAGACTGCTACCAAGATGCCGAGATGCTCAGGCAAATATGCTTTACTTTACTCTCCAATTTGTAACCAAGCGTAGAAATGTTGTATTGTTTACAGCATTACAGTACAATTCTGATATAAAAATATATAGCAATCAAATGCAAAAAAGATTTTTATTTCTTGTTTTTGACATTTATTTCTAGTTTTCACAGCCGCCCCCTACTAAAGCCGGTGTTGAAGCGCTGTGATGAGGGGCACGAAATGGGCGTTGTTTCCAATTATGAAAATTCAATTCATGATGAACAAGGCTTGTCACTGCGGCGGTTTCAATGGCTTCTTGATCTTTCATTTCCGGTAACAAGGTAGTTAATCGGCTGGCGAGCATGGTCTTTCCTGTACCGGGCGGCCCCAAAAAAAGCAGATTATGTTGTCCTGCGGCAGCAATGGTTAAAGCGCGTTTAGCATGGGATTGTCCGATAATATCGGTTAAATCTTTTTGTGTTGTTGCTAAAAGGGCTGGATCATGTTGTGTAGGCAGGTCTGAGGCTAAAGGTAACGTGGAATGATCATTGAGGAAATTGACGACTTCTAATAAATGTTGCGCAAAATAGGTGTCTTGCTGGGAAACTAACGAGGCTTCATTGGCATTTTGACTGGCGATAATCAATTTCCGCTTGGCTTTTTGTGCAGCAAGGATCGCGGGGATGACGCCATGTGCTGCACGTAAATCACCAGTTAGCGCTAACTCACCCACAAATTCAAATTGTTGTAACTTTTGTGGGTCAATTTGACCAGAAGCGGCGAGCATACCAATGGCGATCGGTAAATCAAAACGTCCGCCTTCTTTGGGTAAATCGGCGGGGGCAAGATTGACCGTGATCCGTTTAGCGGGGTATTTAAATTGGGCATTTAGCAAGGCACTGCGTACGCGATCTTGTGCTTCTTTGACGGTTTTTTCGGGTAAGCCGACTAAGTTGAATTGCGGTTTACCATTACTGAAATGCACCTCAATGGTGACTAAAGGGGCTTGTACGCCCATTGAGGCGCGACTATAAACAATTGCAAGTGACATCGTTCATTCCACTGATAAAAAAGAAAACCGCTGGATAATAAAAAAGTGCGTTTCCTTTGGCAGGAAGAACGCACTTTTTTACGATCTAGATCGCAGAAACGATGTTTCTATTCACTCAAAACAGGGGCAAACCAACTGTCTAATTTGGCAGCAAGACGATCAATGCCCGTTTTATTTAGAGCAGAAAAGGCTTCAACTTGGACATCACCTTGGAAAGGGAGAATGGCTTCACGTACCATTTTTACTTGTTTACTTCTTGCACTTTGGCTCAGTTTATCTGCTTTGGTGAGTAAAAGAAGAACTGGCAGCTCTGAGGCGACCGCCCATTCTATCATTTGTTGGTCTAAGTCTTTCAACGGATGACGAATATCCATTAAGATCACCACGCCAGCTAAACATTGACGTTTTTGTAGGTACTCGCCGAGGGCTTTTTGCCATTGAATTTTCATTTGTTCAGGTACCGCGGCGTAGCCATAACCGGGTAAATCCACTAAACGACATTGGGGTTCAACTTCGAATAAGTTGATTAACTGGGTGCGACCGGGGGTTTTTGAAGTACGTGCTAAACTTTTTTGGTTGGTTAAGGCATTAAGTGCGGTGGATTTTCCCGCATTTGAACGTCCCGCAAAAGCAATTTCAATGCCACTGTCTTCTGGCAAGGCACGAATATCCGGTGCACTGGTGAGAAAATGGGTTTTATGATAATTCAGTTTTATATCAGACATAGAGGCTCCTTTAAGTGTCTTAGAATACCTTATAAGCACACATAAAAAAATGAAAAAATGCCGAATTTATGCGAAAATAAGCGCTCTTTATTTCTAATTAGCTGAATTATATGACAGATAACTTTTATCAATGGCCTGATCCCATGCGTTTATATCCTGATCAGGGCAAAAAATCCTATCGTTTGAAACGTTTTCGTTTCCATTTACGTTCGTTATTGCATCAGGGCAATATTAAGCGTTTTGAACAGTTTATTAATCAGCATCCTACCTTAGCGGGGCTATTAAACAGCCGTCCTAGCTTTAGTTATCCGTTGGCACACCGTTTTTTAGACAAGCGTTTTAGCACCAAACAGCGTTTTGCAGCAATTTGTGAGAATTTACGTTTTTTACCCGAAATATTTACCGCACTAGGCTTACCGCAGTTATGGGAAAAGGAGATGTGTTTTGGTGAGGTGATAGAGGATTTTGAACTATATCTCTGTTTGAATTACCATCAAGCGATGGAAGGGTACTGGGCATTAGAATTGCGTTATAAACCAACAGGACAATTAATTTATTTATTGACCTTTGGTAAAGTCGAACAGGCGCTATTGATCGCGGTGATTCAGGGACCTAACTTTGAGGGTTCAAAAGAGTTAGTGAAAGTGTTAACGAAAAAATGTCATGGTTTACGTCCAGCCTATTTGATGGTGGAGGCGATGAAAGCACTCACGAATGCTTTGGGGTATGACAAATTATTAGGCATTCCGCACAAGTATCAAAATAAATCTCGCTTGGTCCAAAGTAAGCGCTATGTGGTGGATTATGATGCGATTTTTGCGGAATCTGCTGGCGAACTAAAAGATTATTGGGAATTGCCAGTGCAATTTGCGATGAAAGATATGGACAGTATTCCAAGTAATAAACGCTCTATGTATCGTAAGCGCTATGCGATGCTTGAACAGCTACAAGCCAATATGAAGCAGACATTGCAACATTAAAGCCAAGAGAAAAGGTCGCTTAATCAAATAAGCGACCTTTTTGTTAGAAAGTGCGGTGGTTTTTTTCGTATTTTTTAACGTGGGAGATTTACTGCACCGCCGTAACCTAGCTGTCGCCATGCTTCATAGACGGCGACCGCAACAGAATTAGAGAGGTTCATGCTACGACTATTTTCCGTCATCGGAATTCGAATTTTTTGTGCCATGGGCAAGCTGTCTAAAATGGACATTGGAATCCCTCGGCTTTCTGGACCAAACATCAAATAATCCCCTAACTCAAATTGCACTTGGCTGTGTGCTGGTGAACCTTTCGTGGTTAAAGCAAATAAACGTTTTGCTTGTTCAGTGGCTAAAAATGTTTCAAAGGTTTTATGCCGTTTGATTTCGGCAAATTCATGATAATCCAAGCCAGAACGACGTAATTTCTTATCATCCCAAGTAAAACCCAGTGGTTCAATCAAGTGTAAGCGAAAACCCGTATTAGCACATAAACGAATAATATTGCCGGTATTTTGTGGGATTTCGGGTTCGTATAAAACAATATCTAGCATAATTTTTGACAAAAAAAGAAAAAGTGGGCTAATTTTAGCATATTTTGCTCACAGTTACCGTGCGATATTAGTAAGAGGGAATTTATGAATGCATAGTTGCACAGTGCAATCATTTGCATTACAATTACAATCGTATTTTATACTCACCTCCTGAATTATCACCTAAGTTAAGGGTGATATGTTCTTCCTCTTTTTTATATTTATCTGGTGTACTGGTTCCTAGGGAAGCATTTTCTATATATTCTAGTTTATAAACTGTTACACGATTTTTATTTTCATTTTTTGCAGCACAAACCGATTTTGCCTCACAAGCGCCTTCCCATTTTTTTTGTGTAGAGGGAGGAGGGGACATTGCCATATTGTCATTTTCTAGTGACTTTTGTGGTTTAGCCCCCCCCTTCCGCGCCAGTATCTGGTACTTGGTTTTTAGGTGGTGCCGGTATATTTGGTGCAGCATCTGGTTGTTGATGCGCTGGTGGTACAGGTTGAATCGGCTGTACTGGTGGAGGCGCATTGTTTCCGCCATTGCCGCTACCGCCACCACCGCAAGCGATTAAAAGGCAAGATAATCCGAAGACAGTTGTTAATTTGATGATTGCTTTTTTCATAGTGTATTCCCTATACATGTTGCATAAGCAGATTGCTTATATCCTTATTAAAAATGTGCATATTTTACACATTTTTATTATTTATACAGCTAAATTTGTATAAATTTTGCAAATTTTATGGAAAGCAAGGAGATTTTTTTCATCGTTTAAGTATTCAATGTTAAAATGAGCAATCAATTTTTGAATTCAAAATATGTTTAGGCAATGAGAAAAAATTATGTCAACGGAAAATAAAAAAGGTGGCTTTTGGTCTTGGCTTGGTTTGGGAAAAAAGCAAGAAACACCAGAGACGACACAGACGTTACCGAGTACAGAAACGTCTGACAATATTGAGCAAGTCGAAGAAATCAAATCAGAGGTTGAACCCCAAATTGAGCAAACAGAAAGTGCGGTGATTTCTGATGAAATATCATCTTCGACCACATCCGATACACCGGCGACATTCTCCCCAACATTAGACAAAACAGACGCGCAACACGTGAAGACTGATGAGGGTGATGATGTGCAGAGTGCGTTTCAGCAGGCCGAAGAGGAGACGAAAACGGAAGACTGCCTTGAAGAAACGGATTCTGTTGCCAGTGCACTAACATCCGATGAGGATGTCAAACTGGCTGCGCCAACACTTTCCCAACCTCAAGAACAAGAAAAAAAGAGTGAAGGTGGTTTTTTTAGCCGTTTAGTGAAAGGGCTGTTAAAAACGAAACAAAATCTTGGTGCGGGTTTTCGCAGTTTCTTTTTTGGTAAAAAAATTGATGATGCATTATTTGAGGAATTAGAAGAACAGCTCCTCATCGCCGATTTAGGTGTACCGACTGCGACAAAAATCATCAATAACTTAACGCAACATGCTAGTCACCAGCAATTAAAAGAGGCGGATTTGTTGTATCAACAACTCAAAGTAGAAATGGCAGAGATTCTTAAACCTGTTGCCCAGCCACTCGTGATTGATCAAAGCAAAAAACCGTATGTGATTTTAATGGTCGGTGTGAATGGTGTGGGAAAAACCACGACCATTGGTAAATTAGCGCGTCAGTTCCAAAATGAAGGTAAATCAGTCATGTTAGCGGCAGGTGATACGTTCCGTGCGGCGGCGGTTGAGCAATTGCAAGTGTGGGGTGAACGTAACGGTATTCCGGTGGTGGCACAAAGCACAGGATCCGATTCTGCTTCCGTTATTTTTGATGCGATGCAGTCTGCTGCCGCACGTCATGTTGATGTGTTGATTGCAGATACAGCAGGACGTTTACAAAATAAAAATAACCTAATGGACGAGTTGAAAAAAATTGTGCGTGTGATGAAAAAATATGATGAAACAGCACCACATGAAATTATGCTAACGCTCGATGCCGGAACGGGACAAAATGCGATTAGCCAAGCGAAATTATTCCATGAAGCTGTTGGCTTAACGGGGATTACCTTAACCAAGTTAGACGGTACCGCAAAAGGTGGTGTGATTTTTGCGATTGCTGATCAATTCAATTTACCGATTCGTTATATTGGGGTGGGTGAAAAAATTGAAGATTTACGTCCATTTAATGCGGATGAATTTATTGACGCGTTATTTGTGCATGAAGACGAAAGCAGCGTAGCAAATTAAAGTGAGCTCGGCGATGGCTGAGCCTAAAAAGAGAGTAAAAGTAGCATAACATGATTAGATTTTCCAATGTGAGTAAAGCCTATCTCGGTGGTAAGCCTGCATTACAAAATATCAGTTTTCATTTGCCCGTGGGTAGTATGACCTATGTCATTGGGCATTCTGGGGCGGGGAAAAGTACGCTGTTGAAATTGATAATGGGCATGGAAAGGGCAAATGGTGGGCAGATTTGGTTTAATGGGCATGATATTACCCGTTTAGCAGCACATGAAATTCCGTTCTTACGTCGTCAAATTGGCATGGTACACCAAGATTACCGTCTGTTAGCAGATCGTTCGATTGTGGATAATGTGGCGTTACCCCTGATTATTGCAGGGATGCATCCTAACGAAGCGGAAAGTAGAGCGCTCGCTACCTTAGATCGTGTGGGCTTGCGTGATCGTGCGAATCATTTACCTGTGCATTTGTCCGGTGGTGAGCAGCAGCGAGTGGATATTGCCCGCGCGATTGTGCATAAACCGCAATTATTGCTTGCCGATGAGCCAACAGGTAACTTGGATAATACCTTGTCTTTTGAAATTTTCAGTTTGTTTGAAGAATTAAATCAAATGGGCATGACGGTGCTGATTGCCACACATGACCTCAATATTATTCAACAAAAACCAAAACCTTGTCTTGTCCTTGAACAAGGCTACTTACGCTGAGGAAAGTTGTGATGAGTTCGCGCCGTGTGCATGCGCCATTTTGGGTGCAAATACAATATGTGTTAAAAGCTGTATGGGCTGATTTATTAAAGCGCCGTTTTGGCACCTTACTGACAATTTTAGTGATCAGTGTTTCCCTAACCATTCCAACAGTAAGCTATTTATTGTGGAAAAATATTCACCAAGCTACGACCCAGTTTTATCCGGAAAGTGAGCTCACGGTGTATTTACACAAAACCTTGAGTGAAGAAGATGCCAATTTGGTGGTGGAAAAAATTCGCCAACAAAACGGCGTTGCCTCGTTAAATTACATTTCACGTCAAGAGAGTTTGAATGCGTTTCGTGATTGGTCGGGGTTTGGCAATGAGTTAGATGTATTAGATGATAACCCTTTGCCCGCGGTAGTGATGATCAGACCGACGAAAGAATATAATGAATCGCAAAAACGCAATGAGCTACGCCAAAATTTAGATAAAATTAAAGGTGTACAAGAAGTCCGTTTAGACAATGATTGGTTGGAAAAATTGACCGCACTGACTTGGTTAGTGGCACATGTGGCGATCTTTTGTGCGGTGCTGATGACCTTGGCGGTTTTCTTGGTGATTGGTAACAGTATTCGCTCGGATGTGTACAGTAGCCAAGCCACCATTGAAGTGATGAAACTGCTTGGCGCCACCGATCAATTTGTTTTACGCCCTTTCTTATATACGGGCATGATTTATGCCTTGTTAGGTGGCTTTTTTGCCTGTGTGTTAAGTAGTTTAGTGATTGGTTATTTCACCAGTGCCGTCAAGTATGTGACCGATATTTTTGCGGTACATTTTGAGTTAAACGGGGTAAATCTGGCGGAGTTTTTATTTCTGATGAGCATTTGCACGTTGGTGGGCTACCTTGGTGCTTGGTTAGCGGCAACTCGCCATATTAAAATGCTTGAGCGAAAAAATTAAAAAAATAGACCGCACTTTTTATGCAGAAACAAAAGGCAGATCAAATGATTGATCTGCCTTTCTTATTTTATGCATTTACGCTGATGTCCCGACGGTATGGAATTGACGCGCGAAATAGACTAAGGCGTGTTCTTGTTCTTCATTGACTTGAATTTCTTCAAGCTCCACTAAAAACATCGAATGCGTGCCAATATCACGACTATCCACAATGGTGCCCGTTAAATTGGCGAGTGCATTCTTAAGACTCGGTGGTGCCACTGGGTCTTGTTTTTCATGCCAAACAGCCCACTCAAAACGCTCATCCATACAGCTGCCCATGAAACCGGCAAAGTGTTGTGCGAGTTCGAGTTGTTCTGCACTCAATACATTGACACAAAGGCGTTTATTGGTCTGGAAGACCGGATTCATTTCACTGTTTTTGTTAATACATACCATAATCGTTGGCGGTGTATCGGTAACGGAACAAACAGCCGTCGCCGTAATACCACATTTCCCAGCGATACCATTGGTCGTAATAATATTCACGCCAGCGGCCAATTTTGCCATGGAATTACGAAAGTGTTGTTGAATTGGCGTAAGCATATTGATTTTCCTTATGTTTTACAACGTACGTTATTTTGAAAAACGGTTGAGGTTATGCAAAATATTAATATCTTCTGAGTTATTCAGATGTGGCACTTTCCACCCTTTTTCATCATAGTCAGCCAAGCATTTATCCACTAAATCGAAACAACGCTGTAATGTACCGTTACCGGTGGATTGCCCGAGTACTTGTAAACGCACTTCTTCTTGGCTACCGGCGTAGTTGATTTCGTAAAGTTCGTGACGACCACCGAACTCCGTGCCAATGGCATCCCACAGAAGTTTTAAAATTTTGATACGATCACGGTATTCAATATTGTTTGAACCACGCACGTATTTTTCTAAATATTGGTCGATTTCAGGGTTATTGAAATCGCGAATATGTGAAGGCAAATAAATTAACCCACTTGTTACCGTTTGTTCAATGATTTTTTTCACCGTATGGTAGGCCATTGGTGCCATCACGCGATAGGTTTGGATTGCTTGTGCACTTGGCATTTGGCAACCATTTTTCCACTGATAAGAAGATCCCGCCATGGCATCAGTCAGTGTCCAAAAGAGGTTGCGATACATCATCACTTCGCCCATTTGTGCCGCGACGCCACGGAATTCAATCACGCCGGTACATTGTAATGCTTTATGTAATAAACCTGTAATGAAATCTAATTTCACCGCCAAACGGGTACAAGCTTGCATTGGGAAAAGCGTCGCAAAGCCGGCATATTGTGCCCAAGTACGACAACGCTCTAGATCACGATAGATTAAAATGTTTTCCCAAGGAATAAAGACGCTGTCTAACACCAAAATGGCATCGTTTTCATAGAAACGAGTAGAAAGTGGGAAGTCAAACGGTGAACCGGTCGCGCCTGCGGCAAGTTCATAAGAGTGACGGCAAATGAGTTTGACACCTTCTGCATCCATGGGTGCAATAAACATCAAGGCAAAGTCGTCGTTATCACCAATAATTTGTGCGGAACCAAATCCAATAAAGTTATAGTGAGTCAGTGCTGAGTTAGTCGCCATAACTTTCGCTCCACTGACTACAATCCCATCGGCACGTTCTTCTTCGATTTTCACATAGATATCTTTAACTTGATCAATCGGTTTGTTACGGTCAATCGGTGGATTAACGATAGCGTGGTTGAAATAGAGGCAAGATTCTTGGATACGTTTATACCAATTGCGCGCATTATCGGCGAACTTACCGTAAAATTCTGGATTGGCGCCTAGCGCGCTACCAAATGCGGCTTTATAGTCTGGAGTACGCCCCATCCAGCCATAGCTAAAACGTGACCAAGCTGCGATAGCATCGCGTTGTGCTTTGAGTTCTTCTGCGGTACGGGCATAACGGAAGAATTTATGGGTATAACCGCCATTGCCAGTATCTGTTTCCCAACACAATTCGTCTTTGGTTGCTGGATCATGTAACGCATCGTAGAGCCTCTGCCACAGAGGCAGCGGCATTACGAAATGCAGGGTGGGTTGTCACGTCATCGACTAACTCACCATAAATATAGACTTTGCGCCCATCTCTTAAACTTGCTAAATATTCTTCACCGGTGAATGGACGATTTTTTTCTTTACGGTAATCATCCGGTAATTTGTGTTGTTTCTTTTCTGCTTGCGTCATGATTTACTCCTTTTGAATAAATAAGGGTTGAATAGCATTTCGGGCAAAATCGCTGGCATGTTGCGAATTTGTTAAATTTATTTTTTAAGGGGCATCTATGGACAGAGTCCGATTTAATCTTACGGAAGATAGCTTCCAAGACAAGTATCTGTATGAGTATTTTTTATATGGAAGTAAGCATAAAAATATTCCAAGTGATATAGAAAATACGCTAGCGCATAAATTAGATATGTTAGATAGCGCAAATACTTTGAGTGATTTACGAAGTCCACCTGGTAATAAATTGGAAAAATTGGACCCTAAAACGAGTGGGCTATATTCTATCAGAGTGAATGTGAAGTATCGTTTAATATTTAAATATAAATTTACTTTATTAGGCAGTGATGGTAATGAAGTAGGCTATTATGGCTATCGTCACAATGTTGATGATAATCGCGCGCATAAAAATGTGGAATTATTTTATACGATCAATACGGATTTTAAAAGTCCAGATCAATCTACTCAGTTCAAGGCTTATTATAAAAAAGAAAAAGGGTTTATTTACGCGCCAATCAATAACAGCGATTTGGTCAGTAATAATTTAAAAGGCTATGGCGATGTAAATATTGTCTATAATAACGGAAATATATCAGGTGAAATTTATCGTTCCTCAAGTGGTAATATTGGACAAACTAATAAAGAAACAATATTCAAAATAGAAACTAAAAATGGCGAAACACCAAGTATTGAACCAATAGAAGATAATATTTTAGGTAAAATTAGAAGAGGGGATAAAGCTAATCTTAATTATATATTCGCTGATTCAGAAAAAGGAAAAGCTGATCACAAGTACCTTTTCGGTAATGCTAAAGCCGAAACATGGATTGGAGTATTAGCCGCTGAAAAATCAGATGAAAAACCAGCAGAAAACCCTACGGGTAAATAAAAGATAAAAGGCGTTTAAAAAACGCCTTTTATCTTTTCTTATTTTAAAAAATACTCTCTGTTACGAAATCATATAATTCATAGACAATAACGGCATAAAAACTAAGCAAATAAAACGATCTTGTTTATTAAAAATAATAAATCCCTTCTTAACAAAGAAAAAAACGATAAAATAACACCGCATCATAAAGGATATGATGTTACCTATTTTTGATCTAAGCAGTACAAGGATAAATATGAAACAAATCGTTTTAAAAACAAGCTTATTGATGACCCTCTCTTCATTATTAGTTGCATGTAGCGGTGGTGGTTCTAATAGTAATGTAGGAAATAACATAGCCCAGCCAATTAATCAGAAAGTAAACGCTCAACTACAAGATGAACCTAAAGCGCAACAAAGAAATCAAGCAAAAAGTAAACCAAATAAAGAACCAAATCAGTTTCCCAACCAGCTTCCTAATCAGCATTATCAAGATATGAATAAAGCAAAAGATTCTGATTCTTTTATGTGGAAAACAGAGTGTATAAGTCATGAATCATGTAATATAGATGCGAGCAATCCACTGAATATGAAAGTTTATTCTGTACAAACTCAAGAATTATTTGATTATACTGAAAAAACTACAGAAACAGACAAAATAATCACTCTTAACTTAAAAAATAATTCTGGTACTGGATATAACTTTACTTTATTAACCTCGAGTCAAACTCCTATTGGAGTTTATGGCTATAGAATGAGAGCTGACACTAACAATAATGGAAGGCATTACGATTTCATTTACACTATAAACAAAGAATTTGAAAATAGTAATATTTTATCTAATTTTTCAGCACATTATTACAAAGATGGGGGATTTATTTATTCTCCATTAAAGGTATCAGAAAACTCAGAAAATAAATTAATAAAAGTTGGAGACGTTGATCTGGTGTATAATAAAGGAAAAATTAGTGGAAACATTTATGATGGAACTGAAGGTGCGGATAAAACAAATCCAATTTTTACAATAACCGGCTCAGGTAATAATATTATATTAGAATCAACAAAAAATATGTCTATCATAACTCCTAGAGAAAAAGGAGTAATTACAGCACATTTTATTGACTCAGCTAAAAGTGCAAATGACTATAAATATCTTCTTGGGTCCGGGCAAAGCTACCCTGGTGGAAATAATATAGGCTGGGTTGGTGTCTTATTTGCTGAACGACAAGATAAAAAATAACCTTCAGCGGCATTATATTGCCTCTTCTTTTGTGTAAATTAAGATGAAAAAGAAACCTCTAAATCATATCACACCAAAAGGTGAAGTACGTATCATTGCAGGATTATGGCGCGGGCGGAAATTGCCCGTGCTTTCTGCGGATGGATTACGTCCAACAGGTGATCGGGTTAAAGAAACCTTATTCAATTGGCTCATGCCCTACATTGTCGATGCGACCTGCCTTGATTGCTTTGCTGGCAGTGGTGCATTAGGTTTTGAGGCACTTTCACGTCAGGCAAAACAGGTGACGTTTTTAGAGCTAGATAAAAATGTTGCGACACAACTCAGCAAAAATCTTGCTACGTTAAAATGCAATGCAAAACAGGCTAACGTCATCAATCAAAATAGCCTGCAGTTTTTAAATCAACCACAAACTGCACCGCACTTTGACATTGTGTTTATTGATCCGCCTTTTCACTTCGGTCTAGCACAGCAAACAGTTGATTTATTAGCTCGACATAATTGGCTAAAACCTGACGCATTGGTTTATGTGGAAACTGAAAAAGACAAACCGATTATTGCCCCAGAGAACTGGACAATACTCAAAGAAAAAATAACCGGTCAAGTTAGTTACCGCTTGTATGCCATTGCAACGCCTTAATCGCAAAAGCCCACGCCAATAATAAACAGAATATAATGACTTTTTTCAGATGAACTTAATGATAAACTTAAAACCGCTTACTTTTTTACCTTTTTTCGGTCGCCTTGTTTTTTTCTCTGGTGTTATTTATAACACCGCGTGGGCGAATACTGTGATCCCCGTAGATAATAGCCGACCAGATGAAACATTTTCCCAGACATCACCTAAACAGCATCTCTTTTCTCAGAAACCGAAACCGACTGAACCCACATCAAGTGCGAGCAGTCAGCAAATTTCGTTGACCATTGAACAACTTGCTAGCAGACCTGATTTGGTGCTTCGCGCCTTAATCCCGGCATTAAAAAATAATGATATGCGCGGTGCGGAAATTCTGTTACCCATTTATGCCCAACAATCGCCTGATCCGCTGTTATTAAAATGGGCACAGGCAATGGTTGCTCGTAAACAAGGAAAATTAAGTGAATCAGTACGTTTATATCGCCAAATTATTGCAGAAAAGCCCAATTTACAACCTGCACGCTTACAACTCGCTATCGCCTTAACGCAAAACCGTGAAAATGAAGCTGCGAAAGCACAATTTAACCAACTGCGTTCAGAAAACTTACCCGCGCCTTTACTGACCCTCATTGATAGCTATATTGATACGATTAACCAACGCGATAGCTGGAATGTGTATGGCGGAGTAAATTATTTGCATGAGAACAATGTCAATAATGCACCGCCTAAAGGCACCAAAGTGGAAGGCTTCACCCCGTCAAGCCAACCAGAAAAAGCACATGGTTTAAGTTATTTTATTAATTTAAGTAAAAATTGGTCATTAGCCCACGGCTTTTTCACAGAATTCAGTGTCGATATCAATGGAAAATATTATTGGGATAATCATAAGTATAATGAGTTTTCGACTCGCCTCAATCTAGGTGGTGGTTACCGTAATGCCAAAACAGAAGTGAAGCTTATGCCTTTCGTGGAACAATTTTGGTATGTGGGCGGTGAAAATGCAACAAAGGATGCACGTACATTACACCGCTATTCTAAAAGCTCAGGTATCAACCTTGACGTGGACTATTGGTTGACACCCAATTGGAAAATCTCCACGGTTCTGGAATATACCGAACAACGTTATATCCAACCTCAACGGCAAAACTCAAATGGAAATAGCTATTCCATTAGCAATACTCTGATATATATGCCAAATAGCCAACAATTTTGGTTTGTTGGACTCGATTATTATCAAAAAAATACCCGGCTAAAAGCCTATGCTTTTGAACGTCAAGGAATACGTCTAGGTTGGGGGCAAGAATGGCCGAAAGGCATTTCAACGCGTTTACAAACAAGCTATGCCACGCGTACTTATCGAGCACCTTCAGCAGAAAAGAATATGATTTTCGCGCCGAGTTTCTTTAAAGTTGTGCAAAAAAATCGCGAATACGGTGTCAATTTCACGATTTGGCATCGTAGTCTTCACTGGTTGGGGATTACGCCTAAAATCACTTGGGCATATCAAAAAACAACCAGTAACAATCCTTTTTCCGAATATGACCGGAATCGGATTTATTTAACCTTCAGTAAGAATTTTTAAACGATAAAAAATGCTCAAGCTACAAGTTGAGCATTTTATTTTGTTCACTATCATCAAGCGATTTTTTCTAACAGATTATGCTGATCAATAGACGAAATTTTCTTTAAACTTTCTTGAAACCTAGCATTGTTTTCAATTTCCCATAAGTCTAATTTCATTTGTAAATTTAACCAAAACTCAGGACTTGTATTAAATAGTTTTGCTAGTTTCAGTGCCATTTCTAAAGACAATTTAGTATTATTATTAACGAGTGCACTTGCTGTATTACGATGAACATCTAACATTGTAGCTAAATCTGCGCTATTATGTAGCAGTTGCACAAAAACTGCCTAAAAAAATAAACTGTAATAAAC
>ENA-UOTW01000055-UOTW01000055.1-synthetic-metagenome-genome-assembly--contig:-NODE-55-length-29633-cov-2.273142_pt1 | contig 29633 bp, 25 predicted proteins | sample MGYA00238141_ERZ746978 | MGnify/ENA primary metagenome ERZ746978 (study PRJEB28755, sample SAMN02352454) | synthetic metagenome | study: EMG produced TPA metagenomics assembly of the Artificial... | reverse complement strand
CGGAATTGCAACGGCTTCTTTTGGCTCCGGAACGGTTTCTTGGCGTTTTTCAGCAACCTCTTTTGGTTCGGCAACTGTCTCTTGGGATTTTGCAACGGCTTCTTTTAGCTCTGGAACGGTTTCTTGGTGCTTTGCAACAGCTTCCTTTGGCTCTCTCGATGTTTCCTGATGCTCTGCAATTAATTCAAATGATGCAGATTGCTCAAGGTGAGGTGACTCCTCCTTAAAAGTAACTTCTTCGTAAAAAGATTTACTCTCCTTCTCCTCTATATCTACTTCTGTTTCAACCTGCTCATGATAGGAGACTGGTTCTACATACACTCCATCAGTCATTGCCTCCTGATCTTCCACTGACTCCCTCACATATTCATTAGGATTAGGCGGCTGATACGAAGCTTGATATAGAGATTTAGCGATATGCTCAGGTTGGTACTGCATGCCAGCAACAGGTTGAGGGACTGGGCTAGGTGGAAATGGAGGTGGTTGATAAAACATTTGTTGTGGTGGTGCATATGGTGGCATCTGGGCAAACGGATATTGTGGTGGCTGCTGTTGATAAAACGGCCCTGCCATCGGCTGAAATGGATTTGGAGGTGGTGGGGCAAAAGGAATAGGGTTCGAGTCTACACCTAATCCGCGGCCCGGTCCCTGGTGTCCTGATCCCTGCTGGTAAGAATTTGTTTGATAAAACGGCGGTGTACCATACGGCGGTGCATACTGCGGGGGTTCTGGCCTAGAAATTGGGTGAAATCCATGTTCGTAAGGTGATTGCTGTCCTTTGAAATCTGATTGTAGATTTGAATATGTTTGATAAGGTCCATTTCCTGATTGCTGGATTTCATCGATTTCTTCCCGTTCTGCTTCATCAGCTGCTGTTTCATATGCCTCATATTGTGGATGCTGATAACGAAACCGTGTCGCCGAATCTTGATCCCAGTTATTTTGAGCTATATCTTCTGACTGCATCTGAAAACCCGGAAATGGTTGATATGGCTGGTATTGGTTGGTTTTCTCGAATTGATCAAACGGATTATTTTGATTAATTTGCTCATATTGCTCGTATTGTTGATATTGATCATTTTGTGCACTATGCTCGTATTGTTGATATTGATCATTTTGCGCATACTGCTCATTTTGATGATATTGATCATCTTGCGCACTATGCTCGTATTGATGATATTGATCATTTTGCGCACTATGCTCGTATTGATGATATTGATCATTTTGCGCATTTTGCTCGTATTGATAATATTGATTATTTTGCCCATATTGCTCGTACTGTTCATTTTGCTGGTACTCTGCATGCGCAATCTCATCTATCAATTCTTGTCCGTCTTCGTTCTGATGTTCCAATTGGGACTCTACTTCTTTCTCTAGAGCGGTCAGCTTTCGTTCTAGATCATCAATAGTGACATGCTGATATTCCTGTTCTTCACTCTCATCGTCAGCTACTTGTATATATTCCCAGGTATCAGGTGATTTTTGCGATTGCTGCTCAGCACGAATCTCCTGTTCATTCTTTAGCTGGATTCCATCTATTATCAGGTCAGCGGTAATAAGTAATTGTTTAGGGCCTTTTATCTCATAATCAAAACTATCAATAATCCCATGAATATCAGAAACCTCTTTGGTTCTGGAAATAGGAACAGAGATACTTATTGGGATACGATGCATGATCTCCGCCTCTTCATCAGAGAAAAAAACGCTAGCATCTCCTTGTTCCAACTGCAACGGAGTAAATCTCATTGCCGAAACCAAGGTGTCCGTTCCGCCATTTGCATTGGCGTTCTTGGTCGGCACATACTTGCCTCGCAGTTGTAAGGACCCACATATCGTAATCTCATAATCATTTTCCCTTATCTCTAAATCGGGTAATAACTCCAGTTCCCGTAGCTCTTCAATTTCTGGTTTATCTGATGAGAGAAATATAGTCTCTTTCATTTGAAACGATAACAGTCCATCTTGTACAGACACACCTGCTCCTCCTTTCAGCTCCACAAGCATTTCCCTATATCTATATGGACAGAGCAACAAAAATAGAACATAAGAGAATGATTTGGCATAAGGTTACGTCTTAGCTAGTCGGATCAAAAAAATCCCGCTCTACCTTGATAGGTAAAACGGGACTTCTCATTAAAACGTACAACCAGCCTCTTTTAGATGATCGTACATATTTACTCATGATTACTTAAATAACTCTCTTCTTTTTCGAATGTTTTCGTGATTCTCTGAATAAGTGATGGTAGCCATTCTTGTAAAGGAACGAATAAAAAGCCTGTCTCCTTTGCCTTTTCGTTACTCATGCACCATACTGATTGGGTTATCCCGAACGGAGACATATGTTCATCTGCTGTTTCTGACATAATAATAGCTTGTTTGCCTGTACTATCTTCAATCAGACTGATAAGTCCTTTTAATGTAATACCCCCATGGGAGCAAGCGTTAAAGGTCCCTTCCAGCTCCTCTTCAGCAGCCCATAGCAAAAAGCGTGCAGCTTGGTTAGCTGGAATAAACCCAATAGTTGCATCTAGGTTCGGAATCCCGATCGTCCATTGTTTCATCACATGCTCTACGTGAAAATGCAAACGACGCGTATAATCATCATCCCCCAGAACGATCGGAAAACGAATGGCTGCTACAGGAAAAGGAGCTTCTTGAAAGAACACAGCTTCGGCCAAACGTTTGCCTTCCTTATAGGATGTTTCTTGTCGCGTCACATATTCAACAGGGTAGTGATAAGGATCAAAATCCTCTTCCGTTACAAATCTGTCTGCCTCGTCATAAACAGATAACGTAGATGTAAAAATATAACGGGACACTTTATCGGTAAAAACCTTTATAGCGATCCGAGCATCCTCTGATGAATAGCAAATATTATCAAAAATCATATCGAATTCATAATCCTCAAATGCAGACAGCATGGATTCCTCATCATAACGGTCGACAATAATTCTCTCTACCTGTTTACCAAATGGATCTTCGGTAATCCCTCGGTTTGCAAGGGTAACTTTTATGCCTTTATCCAAAAGCTCCTGAACCAACCTTTTTCCAAAAAAACGAGTTCCCCCTAAAACAAGCGCTGTTTGCACATTATCCCTCCTTATTGTCAAATCCATAGCTATTAAACCAAATGTCAGATTGACTGACCGAAAGCTCAATCGCTTTTTTTATGTACGAAATGGTATTCTGGGGAAGATCATGAATAGAAAACCATGCTAGTTCATCACATTTATGCGGCTCTGCATTATAAATCTCTCCGGACCATTCTGTTGCCGTTACAAAAAAATCGATACGCTCATCATTTGACAAGCGATGCATAATGCCCGTTATCGTTACTTGATCAGGCTTTAAGATGATGCCTGCTTCTTCACGCGCTTCACGAATCGCAGCTTCTATCACCTGCTCACCACCATCAAGGTGACCGGCTACAACACTGTAATTACCATCTTCGTATCCGGTCTGATATCGTCTTAATAGCAAAATGTTGTTATCTTTTCGCAAAAAAATATGCACGGTGACTGGTGCGGTAAATCGCTCTCCTCCCATGTCATTCCTCCCTTGGTGTCCCTATCTTTTTGTTATAAACCCCCTCGTTTATTATATCATCTTGCTAGGAAAAGTAGGTGAACTTTACTTTTTTCAGCAAGTTTTATGAATACAAAAAAACAGACAGATAAGTTCATCTGTCTGCTTCACAATCTATATTCTTCTTTGAAAACATCTCATCTAGACTAGGGTAGCCATTGCCTTATAGCTTGCTTGAATGGTCTTTTCAATATCTTCATCTGTATGCATAACGGAGACAAACATTCCTTCGAATTGGGAAGGTGGAATCATGATCCCTTCTTGCAGCAACTGTTGGAAGTAACGCGAAAATTTATCTACATCTGCAGTTTTAGCTGTCTCATAGTTGATTACTGGGGTATCTGTAAAGAATAAACATACCATCGAACCAACACGATTTACGGTATGAGGAATTCCTAATTTAGTCGCATTAGCCGCTAAGCCTTCTGCTAGTCGTGCTGAACGAGCATCAAGCTGTTCGTAGACCCCTGGCTTACCAAGCTCCATTAATGTAGCAATACCCGCTGCCATTGCTAATGGATTCCCTGATAAGGTTCCTGCTTGATACACACTTCCCGCTGGAGCTACATGCTGCATAATTTCACGTTTCCCACCGTATGCACCGACTGGCAAACCGCCACCAATGACCTTACCCATCGTGGTTAAATCAGGTGTGATACGATACAAGTCTTGCGCACCGCCGCGAGCTACACGGAAGCCTGTCATTACTTCATCAAAGATCAACACGGTACCATGTTTTTCCGTAATGCTACGCAGTTCCTCTAGAAAGCCCGGCTGAGGTGGTACTACACCCATGTTTCCGCCAATTGGTTCTACAATAACAGCAGCTAATTCTGAGCCGAATTTTTCAAAGGCAAGGCGTACACTATCGATGTCATTATATGGTACCGTAATCGTATTTACTGCAGTTGTTTCAGGCACACCAGGGCTATCCGGCAGGCCTAAGGTGGCAACACCCGAACCAGCCTTAATCAGTAAACTGTCCGCGTGGCCATGATAACAGCCTTCAAACTTCATAATTTTATCACGCTTTGTGTACCCACGCGCCAAACGAAGCGCACTCATTGTTGCTTCGGTCCCTGAATTTACCATTCTCACAACTTCTACTGAAGGAACAATGTCACACACTAGCTTTGCCATTGTGGTTTCACGTTCTGTAGGTGCCCCAAAGCTAGTACCTAGTAAAGCAGTTTCACTAATCGCCTGCAATACTTTTGGATGAGCATGCCCCAAAATCAAAGGTCCCCAGGAGCCAATATAATCAATATAAGTATGCCCATCAACATCTGTAATACGGGAACCTTCCCCTTTTTCAATATAAATAGGATTGCCCCCTACGCTTTTAAATGCACGCACAGGACTATTAACCCCACCGGGAATGTATTGTACCGCTTCTTTATGTAGTTCAATTGATTTCGTGAATTGTCGAGTCATTCCACTCACCCCATTAGAATCTGTTATCGTGAAACTGGTAGAAAAAACGCTTGTTTGAAGGTGATCAAACAAGCGTTTTCCTGTTATGACAATATGCTCCTTATCAGGAAACAGCGCATGCATTCCATGCTATCGGATATTGTGCGCGATTACTTATCCAATCCCAGTTTTGCCGCCATCTCATTTTCCCATTCATAAATCTCAGGTGTAAAATAGGATACGCGTGTTTTCTTGTATTCCTTCGTAGAGTACAATGTAATACGGTCAGTGATACCTGTTTCATCCTCAATGGCTTGTAGGATTGATTCACACTCTTCCTTATCACGACCATGTACCATCGTAAAGATGCTGTACTTCCAATCTGGATAAGTAGGACGTAAATAGCAATGGCTAACCGCTCGGAAGGAACCCATTTTCATTCCAATTTCCTCTGCTTGTTCTGCTGGTACGTTCCATACACCCATACCATTTGCACGGAATCCAGCTTTGCGGTGGTTTAGTACCGCAGAGAAACGACGCATTTGGCCACGGTCTACCAATACTTTCGCGTGGTTCAATAATTCCTCTGTTGTCATGCCAGCATTTTTTGCCCATTCATCAAATGGACGCGAAACAATTGGCAAATCCTTTTGTAGTTCGATAATCACCTTGATATCTTTATCAGTGATCCCTAGATCAATCGCTGCCTGGCGCATTTCTTCTGTGTAAGTAGGAGCAGATTTTGTATTCGCTTCTGCCTCTTTTTTCACATCTAGTTGTACTCCGATTTTAAATAGTTTTAGAGTAGGTAGAATGCGAATCGATTCCACATTAGACAATTCTCCTAAGATTTCAACCGTTTTTTCCAACCCAAAACGACTGTTCGGAGGTAGAGCAATCGTAAACCACAGGTTAAAGTCATGGTTGCGTTTATAGTTATGTGTAATACCCGGGTGGGAGTTAAAAATCTTTACAGCCATTTCATCTAATTTATCAGGAGCAATCCGAGCCGCTACCAGACTTGATTTATATCCTAATGCTTTTGTATCACAAATAGCAGAGATTTGACGGATAGAATCACCTTTCATTTTTTCCAGGCGAGCCATTAACTCTTCTTCTGTTGTCCCTAAATTTTTTGCCATAACCTTAAATGGTTCAGGAACCAATGGAATCTCTTTTTGAATGGCATCCAAAATCTCTTTATCTAACGCATCTAATAAGTCAACCGACATGTTATGAACCTCCTTGTAGCCACTTGGCAACATCTTTAGCATGGTACGTAATGATTAAATCAGCACCTGCGCGTTTGAATCCCGTCATTGTTTCCATAACAACGCCTTGCTCGTCAATCCAGCCATTTGCACTAGCTGCTTTTACCATGGAATACTCTCCACTGATATTGTAAACAACTAACGGCAAATCAAAGCTTTGACGTAAGCGTAAAACCATGTCCATGTAAGCAAGACCTGGTTTTACCATTAAGAAGTCGGCCCCTTCCATCACATCGGATTCTGCTTCGCGCAAACCTTCACGCGCATTAGCATAATCCATTTGGTAGGACTTACGGTTACCGAACTTCGGAGCGGATTGAGCTGCTTCACGGAACGGGCCGTAGTATGCAGAAGCATATTTAACCGCATAAGACATAATCGGAATATGTGTAAATCCAGCTTCATCTAAAGCTTCACGAATGGCGGTAACAAATCCATCCATCATATTAGATGGCGCAATGATGTCAGCGCCAGCTTTAGCCTGTGATACAGCAGCTTGGCTTAATAAAACAAGAGACTCATCATTTAGTAGCTCTCCACATTCATGCAAAACACCACAGTGGCCATGATCCGTATATTCGCATAGGCATGTATCTGCAATAACAAGCAACTCAGGGAAAGAGGCTTTTATGTGACGAATTGCTTGCTGTACAATCCCATTGTCTGCATAAGCTTCTGTTCCAAGCGCATCCTTATGCTCTGGAACCCCAAACAAAAGAACAGCCTGAATGCCTAGACTAACGATTTCTTCAACTTCTTCATGAAGACGATCCAAGGAAAAATGATAAACGCCAGGCATAGAGGAAATTTCATTTTTGATGTTTTCCCCTTCTACTATGAACAGCGGATAGATCAAATCTTCTACTCGCACATGGTTTTCTCGTACAAGGTTACGCATCGCTTGGCTTCGGCGCAAACGACGATGACGGTCAAATTTAATCATGATCTACTTCCCCTTTTACGTGGTAATTAGTGCATTGACTAGTCCTTCAATTGTATATTCACTTGCCATGATATCCACTTGCAAGCCTGCTTGTCTTGCCGTATCCGCTGTAATCGGTCCAATGCAAGCAATCTGTACACCCTGAAGTAATTGGGTAAGATCGTATTCCTTCAGCGCTTCCACAAAGTTTTTGACCGTAGAGGAGCTGGTAAATGTAATGATCTGTATCGCCTTTTCTTCCAATAGGGAAACCGTTTCCCCAATGTTCTGTGCATCTATAACTGTATCATAGGTATCTACTTCCGTCACTTCCATGCCGAGAGTTCTCAGCTCTCGTGGCAATGTTTCGCGCGCTATATCCGCACGTGGAAGCAAGACTTTAGAGCCTGGCTGTAACTCATCCTTAAGGGATTCAACCAAGCCCTCTGCAAGAAACTCACCAGGTAAGACATTTACCGTCAAGCCTCTTTCTTCTAGCATGGAGGCGGTTTTCGGACCAACGGCCGCAATCTTACCAGTTAGGGTACGAATGTCAATCTTTAACTCACGCAAGCGTTTAAAGAAGAATTGAACCCCATTTGGACTAGTAAACATGACCCAGTCAAAAGCTGATAGCTGTTGCAATGCGGTATCCAATTGCGGTAAAGCTTGTGGCTCAACCATCTTTATCAGCGGGAATTCATATGCCTCCCCGCCTAATTCATTGATTTGATTCGATAGTTCACTGGCTTGACTTCTAGCACGCGTAACGAGTACACGCTTCCCAAACAACGGCTTTTTCTCAAACCATTGTAATTTTTCACGAAGCGTAACCACTTCTCCAACCACAATGATAGAAGGATTTGTTAAACCTGCCTGCTCACGCTTCTCTACAATGTCCTCTAAGGTGCCGACCAAGGTTTCCTGTTCGACTAAAGTCCCCCAACGCACCAAAGCTACCGGTGTTTGTGGAGAGCGACCATTCTTCATTAATTGTTCCGTAATATAGGGGAGATTGCCTACTCCCATGTAAAAGATGATCGTGCCAACAGCCGTGGCTAATTTTTCCCAGTTAATGCTTGATTCTGTTTTCTCTGGACGCTCATGTCCTGTCACTATTGCTAACGAGGAATTAAAATCGCGATGGGTCACGGGGATGCCTGCATACGCCGGAGCAGCAATCCCTGAAGTGATCCCTGGTACAATCTCAAATAAAATATCGTGCTTAGCCAATTCTTCAGCTTCTTCTCCAACACGCCCAAAGATAGAAGCATACCCGCCTTTTAGACGAGTAACCACTTTCCCTTCTAATGCTTTATCGACTAATACCTGATTGATCTCTTCCTGGGTTAGGGTATGACGATCAGGTAGTTTTCCACAATAGATTAACTCTACGTCCGGTTTTGCATGAGCTAGCAATCGTGGACTTGCCAAGCGATCATACACGATGCAATCAGCCATTTGAATCGTTTCCAAACCACGCACCGTAATTAGCTTAGGGTCACCAGGCCCAGCACCTACTACGAAAACTTTTCCTTTATTCATTGACGGTTCTCCTCCAATACTTTAGCAAGCACTTCTCGCGCCCCCTGACGGAGCAGCTCTTCTGCCAAATTTTCACCCAATGCTTGAGGATTGTCTCCAGTCAATGTTGCTTTAAACAATTGGCTTCCGTCAGGAGACCCTACCATCCCTGTAATGCTAATGGAAGGCTTTTGATTTGCATCAAGCTGTACTTCTGCATAAGCGCCAATCGGCACTTGACAGCTTCCCTCCATTTTGTGAAGAAAAGCTCGCTCCGCTTCAACCGCATAACGGGTCTCCAGATGATCAAACCGTTGTAAAAGTGACATCATTTCAGCATCATGTGACCGGGACTCAATAGCTAGCGCCCCGGGCACCACCGCAGGGAGACTGATTTGTGGATCAAGATACTGCGTGATCGTGCCCTTCCACTCCACACGTTTAAGACCGGCAGCAGCCAGAATAATTGCATCAAAATCTTCTTCCTCTAGCTTGCGGATTCGTGTATCAATATTTCCCCGAATCGGTTTAATAATGAGATCAGGTCGGTAATGTAGCAATTGGGAGGAGCGGCGCAAACTGCTCGTTCCCACCACAGCGCCTTGTTTTAGCTCATCTAGCGTCTTACCGTCCTTGGAAATCAGCACATCCCTCGGGTCTTCCCTTTTTGGAATGGCACCGATCGTCAAACCTTCTGGTAAGACAGCAGGCATATCTTTTAAACTATGGACAGCCATATCAGTTTGTTCTTCCAACAGGGATTGTTCAATTTCTTTAACAAACAGACCTTTACCGCCCACTTTGGAAAGTGTAACATCCAGAATGCGATCTCCCTTTGTAACAATCTCTGTGATGCTAAAACTTGATGCAGGGTCTATTTCACGCAAACGAGCCAGCACCCATTTTGTTTGGGTAAGTGCCAGCATGCTTTTACGCGATCCAACTTTCCACTCTTTCATGTCTGCCTCCCTATAATTGCTCTCTTTGTTTCACCTGTTGTAGTAAAGCATCTGCCATCTGCTCTCTTTGCAGGGAAGGCGCCTCTACATATCTATCATCAAGCAACTCTTGAAAGATTTGTTTGCGCACGTTCGCATCTTTAATCTCCTGTAAAACCTTTAAACGCATCTGGGCTAAAAAGTCAACATAGCCCTCATATTCCTGACCAAACTCTCGTTCTAGCCTTCTACGCAGCTTACTTGCCAAACTAGGGCTTGCACCCGAGGTAGATACAGAAATCACTAGCCTGCCTCGCTTGACCGTAGAAGGAACGATATAATTGCATAGGTCTGGTCGGTCTGCAATATTTATAAAAGCCTTGGTTCTTTTCGCTTGTTCATATACCGAATAGTTGACATGCCGATGATTGGTCGCAGCTACGATAAAAAAATACGGACTTAAATCCTGTCCCTGATACAGCTCACGTTTCCAATTGATCTTCCCCTGCTCGGTCCATTCAGCTAACAATGGCGTTATCTCAGGAGAAATAATGGTGATAATTGCCCCACATTCCAGTAGAGAACCTACCTTACGTTGAGCTACTTCTCCACCACCAATAACTGCACAGAGCATTCCCTCCATTTTAACATGAATTGGATAATGCGGATTCATCTGCCCCACCTCTCTACGACCATTGATGAAATTGTGAGTAGGGATCAATCAGCAAAAAATTAAGCAATAAACATACAAATGCAATGATGTTTATCCATGCTGCCACTTTTCCCAACCATTGATTCCGAACCCTTTGATACAACAGCATACTATATAAAATCAGAACGACGATCGACATACACACTTTCGCGTCCATCCAAAATCCATGTGAAAAAATCAATTGTGCCCAAATACTGCCTAAAATGACTGACAACAAAAGTAGCGGCACACCAAAAATGTTTAGTTTAAAAGAAAACGCATCCAATTTCTCCAAACTTGGGAGCCGTTGCCACAGTGGTGTCCATTTTTTTTGCTTCAGCATATGTAGATTCACTAGATACATACCTGAGAATATCATGGACACGGCCAGTAATGCGTAACTAATGATAGCAATTGTCACATGAATAAAAATAAAATCAGAGATAACTCCGCTGTGTTGCGGAGTTGCTGGCTCTGAAAAGAACATGGATAAGGTGAGAACTCCAAACCCGATTACATTAGTAAAAAATAGTAAGAAATCAATGCGAGCTACAGCATGTATGATCAGAGAAAGGGTCACCAATACCCAAGAATAAAAAACTAAGGTTTCAAAAAAGGTAACAACGGGCAAATATGACTTTACGATCATTTGGTAAACAAAAAAGATGGTTTGTAACAACCAGACAATCGAGAGTAGTCCTAGCGCAATTTGCTTCATTCGCCGGTTACTCTGCAAAAAATCATTGAAGTAACAAAGTACACCCGCTGCATAGAGAAAGATGGTCAAGTCATAGAGCCACCTTGCATTTGCCATACACGCTCACCTTTCCCTACTATCTAGATCACGCCCATTTTCTCAATTGCCTGTGAAAACAGGCGGAGCAGGAAGAAATCCATTTCTTCCTCGTCTCTTGCTAGAAACGCTGTTCACGTGATTGTAATGAAACAGCTTTTTCACGTCTTAAGCTCTCACGCTTTTGTTGCTCCCATAATGCTTCCTGTTTTTTACCTTCCAATCTTTCATCCAAAGCAAGAATTGTACAAAAGATATCGAGTACCTCTTCTCCTTTCTTTTGGACGGTCAACTCCTTGAGTTGTACGATTGGATCATGCAGCAATTGAGAAATAATTCCACGTGTATGCTTGCGGATAATATGCATTTCCTTCTCATTTAAATGAGGCAACTTGTTTTCAATTTTGCGGATTGCTTCTCCATGAATGGAAAATGCTTTTTCACGCAATGCCGCAATCAAAGGCACAACGCCCAGCGTCTGTTTCCAGTTAATGAACTCCTGCTTTTCTTCCTCAATCATAAGTTCAATACGCTCTGCTTCTTTGGAGCGTTCAGCTAGATTGCTCTGAACAATGCCCTCCAGATCATCTATGTCATACAGGAATACATTTTCTAGCCCATGAATATCAGGATCAAGATCACGCGGCACGGCGATATCAATCATAAACAATGGCTTATGAGGACGCTGCTTCATAATCGGCTTTAATTGTGCTTTTGTTAACACAAAACCGGTTGCTCCCGTCGAACTGATGACGATGTCTGCTTTAGCCAGCTTCTGGGGCAGATCCTCCATGGTACAGCCTTCACCGCGGAACTGTTCCGCTAAGGTCTGTGCACGTTCCAGAGTACGGTTTGCTACTGTCACATGCGCTACTCCGTTTGCGTGCAAATGCTTAGCTGTTAACAAGCTCATTTTACCTGCACCTAAGATCAGTACATGCTTATCAGCAAAGCTTCCAAAAATCTTTTTGCCAAGCTCAATCGCGGCATAGCTGATAGATACAGCATTTTGGCCTACAGAAGTCTCTGTATGAGCCCGTTTTGCAAGGGTTACAGCCTGTTTAAACAGTGTATTAAAAATGGTTCCAGTAGTCTCATGTTGTTGTGCTAGGAGAAAAGCGTTGCGAATTTGACCAATAATCTGTGTCTCGCCCATTACCATGGAATCGAGTCCACAGGTTACACGGTATAAGTGCTCAATCGCTTCGTCATTTTCCTTTACGTACATATAATCGAGAAGCGACTCTTTCTCTACGCCAAACCATTCTGCAAGAAAATTCCGTGTATAAAATCTACCGGTATGCAACTGATCGCAAACCACATAGATTTCAGTACGGTTACAGGTTCCTACAATGATACATTCTAGAATGCTTTTGGTATGAGATAGAATATGAAGTGCTCTCGGCGTGCTGTCGTCATTAAACGTGAATTTTTCACGAATTTCGACAGGCGCTGTCTTATAGTTTAGGCCGAGCAGTAAGATTTCCATAGCCTTCCTCCCGTGTCATTCAAATACGGATTTTAGCTTCTTTATTATAACATTATGTCCGTAAGCAAGTAGTTTAAAATGTGAAATTTTCATTAAAGTTATCCAAAAAACCTTGTCAAATGTGCTATTCACTGGTTCGACAAATTACTTTCAGGATTTCACATCTTTTTCCACAAATTAACATTCGTTCATCTTGTTAATTTTATCCAGATTTTCACTATCTTAGTTTGTCTCGTTTTTACTTATTCATGCTTCTTTCGGAACTATCAAAAAACTCCTTCCTTCCCTGTTTATCTACTCTTATAATGAGTACTATAGCTCGAAATCAGCCAACATATTCTCTAGAAACGAGGTAGTAGGGTGAAAAAAGCATTGATGGTTGACTGTTTATTGTTATGTATCGTTTTTATCTGGGGAGCAACCTTTGTGGTCGTTCAGAATGCGGTTCACATGCTTCCTCCCAATACGTTTAATGCGATCCGTTTTTTTAGCGCTTCGTTATTCTTGTCCCTTATCTACTTTATTCGAAATCCAAGGGCTTGGCAAACCTGTAACTTTTCTTTGGTACGCAGCGGTGTATTTCTAGGCTTTTGGCTGTTTGTCAGTTATGCAACTCAAACAGTAGGACTCTTGTATACCTCACCATCAAAGGCAGGATTTATTACAGGTCTGTCGGTTGTGCTTGTGCCCTTACTCTCGATTGTTGTACTTACGCATAAAGTGAAAGCCTCTACCTTTATCGGCGTCTGCATGGCCGTAATTGGACTTTACTTATTAACAATGAATGGAACTCTTTCTCTTACATTTGGCGATTTTTTAGTGCTTTGCTGTGCGATTTGCTTTGCCATGCAGATTGTGTTGACCGGTCGATATTCTCCTCGGTTTCCTACGATGCCCTTAGTAATCATTCAATTGTTCACTGTCTCTTTTTTCAGTATGTGCTACGCCCTTCTTTTAGAGGATTGGCAAGCGATATATAACCCTTTCATCATAGGACACCCTGAGGTTCTATGGGCGCTATTTATCACGGCAATTCCAGCTACTGCCCTTGCATTCTTAGTGCAAACCTCTTTTCAAAAGGACACCTCTCCAACGCATGTGGCACTGATCTTTGCCTTAGAACCAGTCTTTGCAGCCTTCACCTCCTATCTATGGATTCACGAGCTGTTGACGATGAAACAATTGATCGGCTGTGCTTTTATCCTAAGTGGTATGCTGTTTTCAGAACTGCCTATTCTATTCTGGCTACGCAATCTAAAAGCCAAAATATCTGCTTAGCCTTCTACAGTCTTATCTCTATAGAGTTAGCTTTTGTACGTAAAAAATCAAACAGACATCTTCCTTCTTGCGAATAGAAAGGTGCCTGTTTGATTTTGCTTTCAATCTTATACACGACGTTTCCAAGTTCGATAATTTCGCACTTCCAAGCTAAGCGCCTCTACCATTAACCGCATGACATTGCTACTTACCTTCTCAGGAAGCTTTTCCGCTTGCCGTAATCTTCGCCTCATTCGTAAAAAGTAGAAGATTGCCCGAAGCGTTTGTCGCTTCCTACCAGCATCAATTAAACGTGTTGCCGTTTTGCCTAATTTAGCCCAGTATGCATACTTTTTCAGCCAGCCTTTTATTTCTTTATATAACCTTTCATTTTGCATACCGTTCAATAGGTGCCTTGCAGAGCTCTCCATTTCGGAAAAGGTATGCTCTAGGATTTCCACAGCCTTCTGTTGATCGCCGTGAAAAAAGTGGTAGCGAAATTGATGTAATTTTTCCAGTAGCTGCGGCGCTTCCTCGTCACACAAAAACGATGCGCGCACATGATCGGCAAACAAAAGAAAGGCATCAAAATCTTGAGACCCCGCTATCTCTTTCACTGCACGTTGGAAGGCTTCTTCCGGATCATAGGAATCAGGATGGGTTAAATATTCGCCGATCGTCATGATAGGAATTTTGGAGCTTTCCGGATATTCCATTGCATTAGCTACATACCCCGTAGCAAAACGGAAGAGAGTAGCATCCCTATTTTGCAAAGGACCAATGTGCAGCTCACTCGACATCACCAGATCATTCACCGGATAATTATCCCAATAAAGCGGGAAGTGTCGTGTTTGTTCAAAAAAGTATTGGGAGTCTGCTTCCGTTAGATAAGGAGAACAGACAAACCTCCCCGTCCAAAACAGATCGATTTCTGTTGGTAAATGCTGTCCCAGATAGGTAATATACGCCTCATCACCTCTACCATGATAAACCGTAGGGCATACCACGAGATGGATGTCATCCTTACTAGTCTCTTTTAGCTTGTTCCAGACCAAAAGAGTAACCTGCACATGCGCCTCTGCTAAATGAATGAATGCCTCTTGATCACTTTTGTGCATTAATTCCTGTGGAATATCATCAAACAACAGAGCAAATTTCGTCACACCGCAGGCAAGGAGATTCTCGTACTTTTCTATCAATCTATCTACGTGCTTCGAGTTGGCATACTGCATGCTCATTCCCGGACTGAGACAATAATAAAAGGCACATCCCACCGAATGTGCCTCTGAAATCAGCTCCGAAATGAGACGCATTTGGGCGGGAGAATGATGCATCTGCCAATCATCTCGCAGGATCGCATCATCTTTGGGCGCATAAAAATAGGCATTAAAGCCATGCTGACTGATAAAGTGCAGCATATCAATCCGATCCTCATGCGACCACGGCTTACCGTAAAATCCTTCAATAAGTCCCCGTAATGCAAATCCTTGTGAAGACATCCTTTCTCCTCCTCGGGAAGCTGTTTGTCTATCTAAGCTGCTGGTGTCTTTCTAACGTAGCCTGATTTAGTTACTCGTTACCTTCCAGTATATGAGCAGATTCTTCGGGTGATTCCTGCTTGCCTTTTAACCTGCGTAAAATTTCTCCCCATAATTCATCTCTGCCTTGTCCCATTTCTGTAGAGAAAACAATGAGAGCATCTGTTGACTGGAAATTCAAAGTTTGACGAATAACTTTTAAATGCTGTAGCCATCTTCCGCGAGAAATCTTATCGCCTTTCGTTGCTACCACGATAGTAGGGATTCCAAGCTCCTTGCAATATTCATACATGCTAACGTCCTCTTTGGAGGGAGCATGGCGAATATCTACTAGCTGAACAACAAATCTAAGCTCTTCTCGCTTGCTCAGGTAAGCATCTATCATACCGCCCCAGGTCGACTTAATGGACTTGGAAACCTTCGCATATCCATAGCCTGGAAAATCCACAAAGTACATTTGATTATTCACTTTAAAATAGTTAAGTGTTTGCGTTTTTCCGGGACGCGAGCTTGTCCGAGCAATTGCTTTACGACTTAACATTTTATTGATTAAAGATGATTTCCCCACATTGGAACGACCCACCAGAGCAATCTCTGGCAGGCGATCCTTTGGGTATTGTTGAGGCCCTACGGCACTAATAATAAATTCTGCTGAAGTAATCTTCATTTCTTTTTCACCATTTTCCCTTGCACAAAAGCATATTTAATCACGTCATCCATCTGTTCTACCGGATGGAACGTCATATCATTTTTCACACTTTCTGGAATATCTTCTAAGTCTTTCTCGTTTTCAATTGGCAAGATAATGGTAGTTAGGCCGGCACGATGGGCAGACAGTACCTTTTCCTTCAAACCGCCAATCGGCAATACACGACCACGTAATGTAATCTCACCCGTCATACCCACTTCTTTACGCACAGGAATATTTGTCAAAGCAGATAACAAGGCCGTTGCCATTGTAATTCCTGCGGAAGGACCATCCTTTGGAATTGCTCCTTCTGGCACGTGAATATGAATATCATTTTTCTCTAGGAATTCCTGAGTAATATCCCATTGACCAGCACGAGAACGAATATAGCTGAGAGCAGCTTGAGCTGACTCCTTCATCACGTCACCTAGTTGACCAGTTAATGTGAGAGTACCTTTACCAGGATAAACACTTACTTCAACATTTAAGGTATCTCCCCCCACCTGAGTCCATGCTAATCCAGTAACAGAACCCACCTGGTCTTCTTTCTCTGCTAGACCATAGCGGAATCGCGGTTTACCTAGCAGGTTCTCCAAGGTCTTAGGTGTCACAACTACGCGTTTCTTTTCTCCACTGACAATGATTTTTGCAGCTTTACGGCACAGATTCGCTGCTTCACGGTTCAGGTTACGTACCCCTGCTTCTCGTGTATACTGACGAATCACCTTCATCATGGCTTCATCGGCCACTTGGAGCTTCTCTTTTGTGATACCATGGGACTTTATATTTTTAGGAAGGAGATAATCCTGCATAATATGGAATTTCTCTAGCTCGGTATAGCCGGAAATTTCGATCGTCTCCATCCGATCAAGCAATGGTCTTGGTATGGTATGAAGCGTATTTGCCGTTGTTAAGAAGATAACGTTGGACAAATCATAAACTTCTTCTACATAATGATCACTAAATTTTTCGTTCTGATTTGGATCAAGCACTTCTAATAAGGCTGACGCTGGATCTCCGCGGAAATCACTCGCAAGCTTATCGATCTCATCAAGCAGAATAACAGGATTAACAGTACCTGCTTGGCGCATGGATTGAATGATTCGGCCTGGCATCGCTCCTACATAGGTGCGACGATGTCCACGAATTTCTGCTTCATCACGCACACCACCAAGCGAGATACGGATAAATTTCCGGCCCATCGCTCTTGCAATAGATCTACCCAAGGAGGTTTTACCTACACCTGGAGGGCCTACAAGGCATAGAATCGGTCCTTTTAAATCACTTACTAATTTTTGTACAGCAAGATACTCTAGAATGCGCTCTTTTGGTTTTTCAAGGCCATAGTGGTCTTCATTTAAAATCGATTCTGCATGGGCAATATCTAGATTATCCTCTGTCTTTTTCGTCCATGGCAAGGAGAGTAATGTATCAATATAAGTGCGAACCACACTGCTTTCTGCAGAAGTAGCTGGCATCTTATCTAGGCGATCAAGTTCTTTCTCCAGCTTAACCTTGATACGCTCTGGGGCGTCGGATTGGAGCAATTGCTCACGTAAATCATCCATTTCCCCATTTCGCCCGTCACGATCACCTAGCTCCTTTTGTATGGCCTTCATCTGTTCGCGCAGGTAATATTCTTTTTGCGTTTTTTCCATTTGCTTTTTAACGCGCTGACCAATACGTCGTTCTAGTTCCAGTACTTCTCGTTCGTTATTTAAGATATTAAGTAAGATTTCTAGACGACGATGCACATCTACTGCTTCTAATACGTCTTGCTTATCCTTTATTTTAAGCGGTAGATGGGATGCAATGACATCCGCCATGCGCCCCGCTTCGTCAATATCACTAACTGAGCTTAGCGTCTCAGGGGATACTTTCTTAGAAATTTTGATATATTGCTCGAACTGCTGTAAAACAGTTCGCACCATAGCTTCGATTTCATTTTCATTTTCCACGGTTTCCGGTAAATATGTAATCGAAACGTAGTAATAATCATCTTTTTGCAGATATTCGTTAATAGAGGCACGCTCTAAGCCTTCCACTAGTACACGAATTGTTCCATTAGGTAGCTTTAACATCTGCTTCACTCGTGCAACTGTACCTACCGAATAAATTTGTTCTGCATCCGGTTCCTCCACCTGCACATCCTCTTGCGTTGATAGCAGAATATAATTATCATCTACCATCGCTCTTTCAAGAGCCCTTACGGATTTCTCACGTCCTACATCCAAATGCAACACCATGCTTGGGTAAACCAATAAACCACGAAGCGGAAGCAGTGGTATTTCACGGGATCCTGTATGTTCACTCATGACCAAGCACCTCCCATTCTAAGGCCACGATATCTCTCTTTTATAATGTCTGAAAGACGGTATCGTCTCATTGTATCGCAAAATGATACCCAATGTCTAATGACCACATGCATTTGCTTATATTACATGCCTTCATTTCGACATTTGTAACACACATACGATGATGAAGCCGTTTTTATTATACCCAAAAATTCCTAATCTTTCATAGAAGCTTCTGCTTCTTCGTACACTTTGATTAAAAAAATATGGGATAGAGATAGGCCCCGCCTAGCCATATAGGAACGGAGCCTATGTGTAAAACAAATGAATCTATCCTCTTATGCTATAACGGTAAAGTGCCTGGCTGAATGCCCTCCACTTGTACAGGTACACTAAACGGCGGCAAGTACGTTTCTTCGGTCTGGTCTGTTTCGTCAATTTGAGTTAAAGCACCTTGGTCTACAAATGCCATTTGGATTGCTTCCTCTACATAATGGATTGCGATTACTTCAATACCTTCTATATCCGCAAAGATCGTCTGCCAATTCTCTGCTGGAATGAAAACACGTTTAGCCCCTGCTTGACGAGCTGCTTCTACTTTAGCAACCACTCCGCCAACTGGCTTTACCTTACCATGGATACTAACCTCGCCTGTAACGGCCAATAAATTATCAATAAGTCTTTCTTTGATAGCCGAATAGATTGCGATTGCAATTGTTAAGCCTGCGGAAGGGCCATCCACAGGCACACCACCGGGAAAATTAATGTGTAAATCATAGTCATATGGCTGAATGCCTAGGCGGTGAAGAACAGTTAATACATTATCAATGGAGCCTTTCGCCATAGATTTACGGCGAATGGTTCGGCTCGGACCCCCTAACTCCTCTTCCTCCACTAAACCAGTCAGAGTAAGTTTGCCTGCACCTTTAATAGGGGCTAATGAGGCGGTTACCTCCACTTCCATCACGGTTCCCATGTTAGGACCATAAACAGCCAGCCCGTTGATGACACCAATTTGAGCTTGCTCATGTACTTGTTTTTCTTGACGAGGCGATTTTTGACTGCTATGTACCACCCATTCCACGTCCTGAGTGGTTACGATCTCACGTCCTTCTGTCATACATATTCCTGCAGCTATCTGTAATGTATTAATGGCTTCACGTCCAGTGGTTGCATAACGCTCTATCACTGCTATCGCGTCATTCTCCACCTGAATTTGCATTTTTTTCATGGCCTTAGAAACAATACTTCCAATCTCATTAGGCTGTAGAGGCCGGAAAAATATCTCTAAACACCGCGAGCGCAAGGCGGGGGGAATTTCTTCTGGTGTACGTGTTGTAGCTCCGACTAAACGAAAATCAGCCGGGAGTCCATATTGAAAAATCTCATGGATATGGGCAGGTATCTGAGTGTTCTCTTCGCTGTAATAAGCGCTCTCCAGCATTACTTTTCGGTCTTCCAACACTTTTAGCAGTTTATTCATCTGTACTGTATGTAGCTCGCCTATTTCATCTAGAAATAAAATCCCTCCATGTGCCTTGGTAACGGCACCTGGCTTGGGTTGTGGGATACCAGCTTGCCCCATAGAGCCCGCTCCTTGATAAATTGGATCATGCACGGAACCAATTAGCGGATCAGCAATGCCGCGTTCATCAAACCTAGCAATAGTTGCATCAATTTCCACAAATTTAGCGTCCTGTTTAAAGGGGGAAAGCGAGCTTTTTTTGGCAGCTTCCAGCACGACACGGGCAGCAGCTGTCTTCCCTACCCCTGGGGGTCCATAAATAATAACATGCTGCGGGTTAGGCCCACATAACGCTGCTCGTAATGCTTTTAACCCGTCCTGCTGTCCAACGATATCTTCTAGCTTACTAGGTCGTGTTTTCTCAGATAATGGCTCAGTCAATGCGACCATTTTCATTTTACGTAAATGATCTACCTCTTTACGGGATTCTTTTTCCGTTGAAACCTTTGTTGTTCTTTGCATCTTTAACAGATTAAAAAAGTAGATGCCTATAATGATCCCAACGACAAGCTCAATAGCCCCTACTATGACCGTTGTATATTCCAATTCTATACCCTCCCAAGTAATGCTGGTAATACCTCCAAAACGATATAAAAGTAGTATTACCTAGTGCATGGGAGAGTAAACAGGATCATTACACAACCTTTTGGGTATCATGTAAGCTCTTATGGATCGAGCACCTCAATTTTCCATCTACATCCTTACATCCCTACATCCTTCGAAATCTGGATCACTACCAGCCCTTAGCATAGAGTACACTTATTCTTTGACACAAAAAAAGGCGCTTGTTCCAAAGAACGAAGCACCTTTTTCTTATCATTTTCACCAAACAGGTGTTAGCCTGCTTGATCGAGAGTTTTTACGCTGATTGGATGATGTCGCCTTCTTTATTCTTTAGTTGTGGCTTTACCTTTTCGGTAACCACTTCCTCCGTAATTAGGCACTTCTCCACGTCCTCACGCGAAGGAAGCTCATACATCATATCCAGCATGATTTGTTCAATAATTGCACGTAGACCACGAGCACCAGTGTTACGCTTAATTGCTTCTTTTGCAATTTGAGTCAAAGCGCCTTCTGTAAACTCAAGCTCTACTCCATCTAGACTAAGTAGCTTTTGGTATTGTTTGATCAAAGCATTTTTTGGCTCTGTCAAAATTCGTACCAATGTCTCTTCGTCTAATGGCTCAAGTGTTGCATGTACCGGCAATCGACCTACAAATTCCGGTATCAAACCGAATTTGAGCAGGTCCTCAGGCAATACGTATTTTAGGTATTCGCCTTGTTTTAAGTCGGATTTAACACCTTCCACCATTTCAGAACCAAAACCGATTACTTTTTTACCAATACGGCGCTTGATAATTTGCTCGATGCCGTCAAATGCACCACCGCAAATGAACAAGATATTGGAGGTATCGATTTGGATAAATTCCTGATGAGGATGCTTGCGTCCACCTTGAGGTGGCACACTCGCTACTGTACCCTCTAGAATTTTCAACAATGCTTGTTGTACACCCTCACCTGATACATCGCGTGTGATAGAAGGATTCTCAGATTTACGAGCAACTTTATCAATCTCGTCAATATAGATAATCCCCTTCTCCGCTTTTTCTACATCATAATCAGCAGCTTGGATAAGCTTCAGCAAGATATTTTCAACATCTTCCCCAACATATCCAGCTTCCGTTAGCGATGTAGCATCAGCGATCGCAAACGGTACATTTAGGATGCGGGCTAGCGTTTGAGCTAACAACGTTTTACCGCTACCTGTTGGTCCAATTAGTACGATATTGGATTTGGATAATTCAACATCCTCAATCTTCGCACCTGAATTGATTCGTTTGTAATGATTATATACAGCAACAGCCAAGGATTTCTTAGCTTGATTTTGTCCAATAACATAATCATCTAGGATATTACGGATTTCCAATGGTTTTGGAATTTCCTTCATATCGATATCTTCATCGGTCCCTAGTTCTTCTTGTACGATCTCATTGCAAAGCTCAATGCACTCATCACAAATGTAAACACCTGGACCAGCTACAAGCTTGCGAACCTGCTCTTGAGACTTTCCGCAGAAAGAGCACTTTAATTGACCTTTATCGTCATTAAACTTGAACATGTTTTTCACCTCACGTCGATGATTTTTTCAGCCAAGCACAGGATGGCCCCTTAACGGCGTTCGATCACACTGTCAATTAACCCGTAGTTTTTCGCTTCCTCAGCAGACATGAAGTTATCGCGATCTGTATCGCGGTCAATCACTTCATAAGGTTGACCTGTTCTTTCTGCCAAAATCTCATTTAATTGACGCTTTGTTTTGATAATCCAGTCAGCGTGAATACGAATATCCTCCGCTTGACCACGAACACCACCCAGCGGTTGATGAATCATCACTTCACTGTTTGGTAATGCAAAACGCTTACCTTTCGCGCCTGCAGCCAAAAGTACCGCACCCATGCTGGCCGCCATGCCGATGCAAATCGTGGAAACGTCCGATTTGATAAATTGCATGGTGTCATAAATCGCCATGCCTGCGGTTACAGAACCGCCTGGAGAATTTATGTATAGGCTAATGTCTTTTCCTGGTTCTTCAGATTCAAGGAATAACAATTGCGCTACTACTGCATTTGCTATTTCATCATCAATCTCACTGCCCAGAAATATGATACGGTCTTTTAACAGACGAGAATAAATATCGTACGCACGTTCTCCGCGGTTAGTTTGCTCTACGACCATAGGGATCAGCATAAGGGATGGCCTCCTTCACTAATTTCTGCTCTCTTTATCTGAGAAAACAAGGCACGAAAAAACGTTCGTGCCTTGCGCCCATATCTAAGGTTATGCAGTTTATTTGCTTTCTGCAACCAACAAATCTACAACTTTACGAGTCAAGATTTCGCGGAACAAACCAGCAAGCCCGTCTTGTGCAGCAAAGATTTTCTTAAGCTCGTCAGCAGGACGACCATACATCTTCGCATATTGCTCAAGCTCTTGATCCACATCTTCTTCTTTTGTTTCAAGGTTTTCTGTTTTCGCAATCGCTTCAAGAACCAATGCTGTGCGAACACGCAGCACTGCATCTTTACGCATTTGATCGCGAAGAGCAGATTCGTCTGTACCAGAGAATTGGTAGTACAATTCTAGGTTCATACCTTGCATTTGTAGGCGTTGCTCAAATTCTTTTACCATTTGATCAAGCTCTGACTCTACCATAACATCTGGAATATCGATCTCAGCGTTCTCCGTAGCTTTTAGAACCAATTGCTCGCGGATGTAGTTTTTCTTTTCCGCTTCAGCTTTTTCTTCTAATTTAGCTTTTAGATCAGCTTTGTATTCTTCCAAAGTGTCAAATTCGCTTACATCTTTTGCGAACTCATCATCCAACTCAGGTAGGTTTTTACGTTTTAAGCTGTTCAATTTCACTTTGAACATAGCTTCTTTACCTGCAAGGTTTGGAGAGTGGTATTCTTCAGGGAAAGTAACCGTGATTTCTTTTTCTTCCCCGATTTTCATACCTACTACTTGCTCTTCAAAACCAGCGATGAATGTACCAGTTCCAAGTTCCAAAGCGTAGTCTTCTGCTTTACCGCCTTCGAATGCAACTCCATCTTGGAATCCTTCGAAATCGATGTTTGCAGAGTCGCCGTTTTCAGCTGGGCCTTCTTCAACTGTTACCAATTCAGCGTGACGAGTTTGCATACCTTTTAGTTCTTCTGCTACTTGTTCTTCGCCTACAGTAAAATCTTTCTCTTCTACAGAAAGACCTTTGTAATCGCCTAGTTTTACTTCAGGCTTTACAGTAACAGTTGCTTTGAACACCAATTTTTGACCAGCTTCCATTTGTTCTACGTCAACTTCTGGACGATCAACAGGCTCGATACCTGTTTCACGAACAGCTTGTCCGTATGCCTGTGGAAGAATGATGTCCAATGCATCTTGGTACAAAGACTCAACGCCGAAGCGATTTTCGAACATTTTGCGAGGCACTTTACCTTTACGGAATCCAGGTACGTTTACTTTTTTTACTACCTTTTTAAATGCTTCATCCAGAGCAAGGTTTACTTGATCGGCATCAACCTCTACCGTCAAAACCCCCTGGTTATTCTCTAACTTTTCCCATTTTGCTACCACTTAAACTTCCCCTCCTAGATTAAATCCAGAAAACATTGCCTCACCCACACAGAAACAATCTATGTCATTAAGAAGCAATTTACCTGCCATTATAACCATTTCAGTATATCACATAACAAATAAATTTCAAGAAATCACCGTCGTACCAAAAATTGACCACCACGTTCAGAAATTTCTTGTCCTTGTCGATCGTAGAAGCGCACCTGTACCTTAATATGGAAATCATCAGTACCTATTTGTTCCAGAACAGCGTATGTAGGAGTTCTAAAACCGCGCGGCATCATCAAACTGCCCGGGTTAATGAACAAAATATCTCTCTCGACTTCACATACTGGAAAATGAGAATGTCCAAACAACACAACGTTCGCTCCAACTTCTTCGGCACGATAGTGCAACTTCATAAGTGAGCTTTTAACATCGTACAAATGTCCATGTGTTTGGTAAATGATTAAATCTTTCCAGCGTGTAACCCGATCTTTAGCAACTGGCTCAAAATCACAGTTTCCTTGTACGAGTTGCATTTTTGAAAATGGCGCTTGCTTCTGGTCGACACAGAAGTCTCCACAATGCAAAATGAAATCTGCTGGGTGACGATCCACTACTTCTTGTACCTCTTTGATTTGCCCATGTGTATCGCTGATGATGAGAATGCTCACGCCTATCTCCCCTTCAGTTTTTCTAGCAAATCCTTCATCGCCATGGCGCGATGACTAATCGTGTTCTTCTGTTCTGGAGATAACTCAGCCATGGTGCATAATTGACTTGGTACAAAAAAGACTGGATCATAACCAAAGCCGTTGGAACCAGATGGAGCGTGTGCGATAGCACCTTCGCAAGCCACTGTCGCAATCACGGGCTCTTGTCCCGGTTCAACATAAGCGAGTGTACAACGGAATCGGGCTGTTCGCTCCTTCATCGGAACATCTGCCAGTTTGGTTAATAGTTTTTGATAGTTTTCTTCATCTGTAGCCTGTTCTCCTGCAAACCGTGCAGAATAAACTCCTGGAGCACCATGTAAAGCATCCACCTCTAAACCAGAGTCATCGCCGATTGCCGGTAGTCCTAACACCTCTGAGATTGTTTTTGCTTTTTTGAGTGCATTGGCTTCAAAGGTTTCTCCATCTTCTTCCACTTCGGGTGCATCTGGAAATTCAGAAACACTGACTGCCTCCAGATTCAATACCTCAAACAATTTATTGAATTCGCGAACTTTTCCTTGATTTCTAGTGGCTAATACCACTTTTTTCTTTGCTGTTTGTTCACTCATGCTTGTCCCTCGCTTTCGTGATAAAAGCTACTTTACAATCCAATTTCTGTATTGCTTATGTATTACCCCACATTATAACGCAAGCATTGTAAAAATTCACCTTTCCTATGTAACCCTGGTAAATCTTAGACGCAGTTATCCTGTTTGATGTTTCATCCATGCCGTATTTTTACGTACATATCATGATAAAACCCGAATAACAGACATGTGAAGATGTCCGCTTTCGGGTTTTACCACCTATGTAGGCCTATTGAGAGCTAGAAAGTTACGCTTTACTATGAAGCTTCACTTCTCCTAGCACTTCTTTTTGTAGTTCGATGAGGTCTTGAATCCCTTTTTGTCCCAATGCCAGTAATTGCATTAGCTCCTCCGTGCTGAAAGGAGATTCTTCCCCCGTTCCTTGCAGCTCTACATATTTACCGGCGCCTGTCATAATAACATTCATATCAACAATTGCGGAAGAATCCTCTTTATAATTCAGGTCCAATACTGGTACTCCCTCTACTACACCTACGGAAGTAGCAGCTAAGAAATCCGTGATCGGTAATTCCTTCCAAGTACCAGCCGTTACTAATGTATTCATAGCATCCACCATCGCTACGAATGCTCCCGTAATAGACGCAGTACGCGTACCTCCATCTGCTTGAATAACGTCACAATCCAACCAAATTGTGCGCTCTCCCATCGACTCTAATTTTACAACCGAGCGTAGGGCGCGGCCAATCAGACGTTGAATCTCCATCGTACGTCCTCCGACCTTGCCTCTGGAGGATTCCCGGGCATTTCGTGTTTCTGTGGCACGCGGTAGCATAGAGTATTCAGCTGTAATCCAGCCTTTTCCACCGTTCCGCATAAACGGAGGTACTTTTTCTTCTAACGTCGCTGTACAAATTACCTTGGTATCGCCTACCTCAATCAAGCAAGAACCCTCTGCATGCTTAATGTAATTGCGGGTAATTTTAACGGGACGCAATTGATCGCTAGAACGTCCATCCAATCTCATAAAAGACCTCCTACATATTTCAAATTCGTTATTATGTCGCTGTGCTTGTTTACTATTGTCTGTGGAATGGTAACGTTTAATCACAAAGCCTTCAACTAGTATACCAAGGCACACCATGAACTGCTAGTTTTTCAACCTGATTCTTGCAAGGACGTGTTCATTTTATCAGAAAACACCGCGAATCATACTAAATAACCACCTCTGAAGGCTGTAGACCATATAGACATGTACTATAAATAAACATCCACGCCCCTAGACGTGGATGTTAGCTTACAATTCAAAGGCATTAATTTGAAGCGGTCTTGACACAGGCTGGTCAAATTTCATTGAACCTGCTTGCGTTAACGGTTTTCCCTCTACCTGAACCTGCACCTTCTTTATACCAGTATTCTCTGTTAAGGACAGCACGAGTGATTCCATCGCTTCAGGGTTTGCTTCCTTTCCCTTATCATACTTTAAAATATCGTTGCTTAAATTAACAACCACCGTATCTTTTTGTTGCTCAACGCCAAGTACCTTTGTAGTTCGCAGTAAGGAGCTAAATAATGGTGAGCCTTCTTTCGGCCCTTTTATCAGCTCTTCCACAACCGCTTTCGACATATCCTGCGTCTCTGGAATCAAGCGTGTCACCGGTACAAAATAGGTTCGTTTATCATCTAGCTGACTTTGAAAATAAATCGTTACCGCAGAAGTTCTGCCAGGATGCGCCCCTTCAACCAGTTCCGTATTAATGCCCTGTTGACGGTTTAACAATGAGATTGGTGTACCGTTTGCCGGCATCTCGCTTAACGGTTGCCCGTTTACCCAAATCGCAATGTCCTTCACCGTATCAAATTCTGTCATAGAACGAGTAATTGCATCGAGAATTTTTTGTTCGTCGACCGCTTTATAATTTTTAAACTCAGATGAGAATTCTATTGTTGCTTTTCCTTCTTTAATAGACATCCCCAGAATTTTCGTGCCTTCGGGTAACAGAGCCTCAAATCCCTGCGGCTTCAGCGTCTCCACAGGACCTCCCTTTACCATATAGCTTAGCACTTGTTTAGCGGGTCCTTCTGCTTTGGGTAAAATCAAGGAGACTGGGACGACAAAACCATTGGTATCTTGCAGATAAACAGTACGCTTTGTCGTTTGGGTAACCGCTCCCTGCGTCTCTTCTCCCGTCTGTTCTTCCGTTATCTGTAATGGATTAGGATCTGCACCTGTAATGGATGGAGTCTGTATAGGGACACTCGTTTCTTTTGATGGACCAAACAGCCCACATCCTGTCATGAGTATCGCACTTAGCCCAACAACCGCTGTCATTTTACCGATAGGTCTTTTTTTCATCCCATATCCTCCTCGTTGACACTTTGTACTACCATGTATACGAGCAGGGCTTGGGTTTATTCCTCTAGAGTAAAAGAAATCTCCAGCAAGCTGTCTTAGACTGTCCTCTCTTTAGAAGCCATGTTTATACTCATGATAATAATAGCAGCAAGTGACAGGATAACAGCCACTGCAAATGGAGCTTGTGGAGCAATCGCGTGACCAATTACTCCTGATAATAAGGGAGCTAGCGCTGCTCCTAGCCAGCGTACAAAGTTATACACGCCAGAAGTAATTGCTCGTTCATATGGAGAAATTTCCATAACATAGCTTGAATATAGAGCATTATTTAACCCAAGTACTAAGCCTGAGACGATAATCAGTATTATTTTAGCCGTACTGCTAGGAATAGCAAATAAACCGAGTAAAATAACCACTAAAGCAAGTAATCCATAGCGTATCAACACTTTATAAGGAAGTCGCGCTTCTAGCTTATGGGAAAGAACCGCCGATCCATACGCCAGCATTAATCCCCATCCAAAGAACACAAAACCTAATTGGATAGCAGTTAAGTGTAAGACGAGTGGCGAGTATGCCAAAATAACAAAGAAACAATAATAATACAACATGCCAGACAAAGCACCTTGCATAAATGGTTTGTAGGTTAAGAGACTGAGAAGTTCTTTTAGACCCGCTGTTTGGCGTTCTTGTTTTTTGGATGGTTCATGAACAAAGAAAATGACAAGAAGCAATGCACAAAAAATAAAGAAAGAAGTAGCGAAAAAAGGATAATTCCATGCAAATCCACCTAAAAGTCCACCTACTAAGGGACCTCCTGCCATACCTAGCCCAATGGCCGCTTCATACATTCCAACTGCGCCACTAACCTCATCAGATAGGGCAATCAATAACGTCATCGCTGTGGCAAAAAACATGGAGTTTCCCAATCCCCATCCTGCGCGAAACCAAGATAATCCTACAATAGATGAGGACATAGCGCATAACAATGAAAAAACAGTAACTATCGCTAGCCCGATCGTCATTAATTTTTTATCCCCTAAACGCACCGCTAAAATACCGGATGGCAGCATCATAATCGCCATGGTAAATATATAAGCAGTAAATAACATCTCTACTTGCCAATGTGTCGCATGGATTTGTTCAGCAATGACTGGAAGTATAGGATCAACTACTCCTATTCCCATAAACGCAAAAAAAGTGGCTAGCACCGTAATGATCCGTGCACGTTTTCGATTAATTGGTTTAAGCTGCATCTTTACCATACACCCCTATTTTTTTAATCCTTGTTCCTGAATTAGTTGCATATACACCTTTCGTGGAATTTATGTTATCTACTTGTCTTTCTGCCGGAGCTTCTCTATTTTGAGAAGCATGTGCTGAAGGTCTTGACGAAAAGACTCCATACGTTTCAACTTTTCCGTTAACATATCCACCTGCGCCTCTAGTAGTGTGTGGAGTCGATCAGCATGGACTGATGCTTGCACATCTTCATTTTCATACGCTCGCTCCATCTCTTCCTTTAAACTGATAAAATGTTGAAGCTCTGTTAAAGAAAAGCCGAGTACCTCACGTGCTTCCAAAATTTTTTTGATATCACGTATATCGTCAGAGGAATACAGCCGAATTTTACCTTCTGTACGAATGGGAGGTTTAATTAAACCTATTTCCTCGTAATAACGTAATGTTCGTTTCGTTACTCCAATCTGCTTGGTTACCTCATCAATTTTAAAGAACGTCATGGTATCTCCTCCCCTCAAATAGTTTGATATACAACTATATGAACAAGTAACAATTTACGTTAACGTAAGCTTTTTGTCAAGAGAGACAGAACTTTTTTAAAAAATACCGATATCATAAAAAGTCAGTTCTCTGTATTTCAAGAACTGACTCGTTACACGCACTTAATTATCGCCTATTCAGAATTTCTAAAATAATGGGGCCACATGCTCAAGCACCTGCTGCTGTACATTCAACG
>ENA-UOTW01000054-UOTW01000054.1-synthetic-metagenome-genome-assembly--contig:-NODE-54-length-30079-cov-2.096290_pt1 | contig 30079 bp, 25 predicted proteins | sample MGYA00238141_ERZ746978 | MGnify/ENA primary metagenome ERZ746978 (study PRJEB28755, sample SAMN02352454) | synthetic metagenome | study: EMG produced TPA metagenomics assembly of the Artificial... | reverse complement strand
TGGCTGTTTTTGCATATAGGTTGCACATCGCCACAGCCATTCCATTGGTCCAAAGGCATACTGAGATAACCACCATTTACTAAACATGATCTGTAATAGATAGATCGTAATACAAAATATAAATCCAATCCATAGCGGAATTCCTGCCGTATTAGGAATAAACAGGGAAAACAACAGGACTGTGACCAATGTCTGCAATAAGTAATTGGTTAATGCCATGCGCCCCACATATGTGAAGCCTTGCATTTTTGCTCGAAAACGTTTGTTTTCCAGAAGCAGAACAATCGATACGAGATAAAAAACGAACAACGTTTTCCCCGTCAATTGAATGTACTGTTGAGTTTCTTCAGACACATAGACTTCATGGCTGAAATAATAACGAAACATCGGAATAAACAATAGAATCGTTACTACCAGACTGACAATCTGAGTGATGCGCAATCCACGTTTCCATTCATGCACACGTTGAAAAAAGTTGATCTTTCCTGCACACAATCCCAACAAAAAAAGTCCTAGTAATTCAGGAATATAGATAATTACATTGAGAATCTGGATGCCACTTAGTATTTCATAGCGTTGACTCACTTTTTGTGCATAATCCTCTAGTCCATTAAACCAAGGAGCTTCTAGTAGCACTGTTTGATCTAAATCAATATCCCCGGAATAAGCAAACCAGATAAACAACATAAACAGAGCCATTAAAAAAATGCTCCACACAAACAAGGCTGATGCCTTCTGACGATAAAAAAATAAAAGTAAAAAGCCCACTAATGCATACATATGTAAAATATCACCGTACCACAAAAGCAGAAAATGCAGGCATCCCAGAAGAAACAGCACAACTAGACGCATCGAAAAAAGGGACCTCATCCGCGACCCTTTCGCTTCTGCTCTACTCATAAATAGATAGAACCCCAATCCAAATAAAAAGGCAAACAAGGAGTAGAATTTTGTCTGGATAAATAAGTCATAACCAAAACGAAACACGGCATCGACGCCTTGGGTATATCCTCTTGTGTCAAGCGGTTGGATTCCTAGCATAGCTGGTAAGTTCACCAGAAATATACCCAGGATCGCAATGCCTCTAACGGTATCAATCGATGTTATTCGATCGTTAACGGAAATCGGTCTTGCTTGATTCATACATCACACCCCCTTTCTTTCTTGTTTGTTACTTTGCCTACTTTTATTCTTTTCTACTCAGTAGAATATAGCGCTTCTGTAATCTTTTTCCCTTTCGGTGCTCCTGAGCTTGGTTTTTTATACTCCTTAGCACCCGAAGAAGCTGTTTTTGCTTCAAATTCGAATTGGAATTGCGCTTTCTCTATATCCCATTTCAAATAGGCATCAAACGTCTTGTCACCTTTTTTAAAGCCTTTTATTAATCCGCTTTTTCCTTGCTCCATCAGTTTTTTCACATTGGTGGCAGACAAGGATTTGCCGAGTAATTTTTTCGGTAAAGTGATTTTACACCCCGTCTTGTTATACTGATCACAGCCATAGAAATTTCCTTTATCTACAATCGAGCCCTTACATCCAGCACAAACCGCTATCTTTTTCCCTAGAGTAAACGTAGAGGCTTGCTTAGGCATTGCCTCGATATCCATGCCGGAAAAGTCCCATGTAGCAGATTGCTCGGTAGCATCCTGAACAATCTTGTGCGCTAATTTTTTGACTTGCTCCATAAATTCCTGCGCCGAAGCCTGCCCCTGCCCAATTTCGGCCAACCGTTGTTCCCAGCGGGCCGTCATCTCTGGAGAAGCGAGAATCTTATCTCCAATGGCATCAATTAATAAGCTTCCCTTCTCTAGAGCAAATACTTGGTTTTTCTTCACCTCAATGTACTTGCGATCCTTTAACATGGTAATAATACCCGCTCGTGTAGCCTCTGTACCGAGCCCCTCGGTTTTAGACAAAACCTTTTCCCACTCGCTATTCTCTAAATGCTTACCTGCGGTCTTCATTAGCGTAATTAACTGACCCTCTGTATAGCGTTTCGGCGGTTGGGTTTTGCCCGCTTTAACTTTTACACGGCTTACCTTCCCTGTTTCATTTTTTTCAACAGGCGGCAGTAGCTTTTCTTCATCTTTATCCTTGTCGTCCTCGTCCTGACCTTGAAATAACACGGTTCGCCAGCCTGCTTGCACCTGACATTTTCCCTTACTGATAAAGGTTGCTCGCCCATCCACTAAGGTAGTAATCGTAGTATAGTCAAAAATCGCCGGCTCATAATGAGCAGCGATCAAACGACGTGCCACCAAATCATAAATATGGCGTTCATCAGCAGAGAGCTTGTCCAAATGAGGCACCTGCTCGGTAGGAATAATAGCGTAGTGGTCCGTTACCTTCTTTTCATTTACATAGCGTTTGTTATTTGCTACTGAATGAATTGGCGTAGGAAAGAATGATTGAAATTCCTTCTTTTTAGCCAGCTTGGACAAAATTTCTGGAAAACTCTTAGCTTCTCCTGGTGTAACAAAGCTGGAATCAGAACGCGGATAAGATAAAAATCCCTTCAAATATAATTGTTGAGCTACATCCAACGTCTTTTTAGGCGAAAACTTAAAAATCTTATTAGCGGTTGCCTGCAAGGATGAGAGATTAAATAGGAAGGGTGGTAAAAATTCCTTGCGTTCTTTCTTAACCTCCTGCACACTAGCAGGCTTTTTCTCACAGAATTGAGCTATTCGTGTAGCCATTTGCTCGTCAAACAGGCGGGATTCTCCGTCCTTTTGCCAAATCCCCTCATATTTCTTTCCTTCTATGGTAAAGGAAGCAATCACTTCCCAGAATGGCTCTGATTTGAAATTAGCAATCTCCTTTTCCCTTTTGACAACGAGTGCTAGAGTAGGAGTCTGTACACGTCCTGCAGAAAATACATCCGAAACACCCTTTTGCTTAAAGAGAATCGTATAAATCCGAGAAGCATTCATACCAATGAGCCAGTCTGCACAGGAGCGACTGTAGGCCTCATAATACAGATTACGAGTGTGTGTTTCGTCTAATACGTGCTCAAATCCCTCCACAATTGCACGGTCCGTCAAGGAGGAAATCCATAGTCTTTTCATTGGCTTTTTTACACCAGCAAGCTCGATAGCCGTACGGATAATGAGTTCACCCTCACGCCCTGCGTCACCCGCATGAATGATTTCTGTGACATCTGAGCGTTTTAGCAGTTGTTTAATGATCGTAAACTGCTTGGCCTTTGATTTCATTACCTGATAGCGAAAACGTTCCGGTATCATGGGCAGTGTCTCCATGCTCCACTTTTTCCAAGTAGGGTTGTAATCTTCTGGTGGAACTAATTCGCAAATATGTCCGACAGCCCAAGTCACCAATGCTCCCTGTGGAAATAAACGATGTGGAGCGATTTCAATATATCCTTGTTGTTTTTTATGTGCAAATGGGCTGGAGAGCTTTGAGGCCTGATCAGGTTTTTCAGCAATAATGACTTTCATGTAAACGGCTCCCTTTTATCAATAGCTTTATTCTTCTGATCTAGTAAAAAAACTGTTTTCTAGTTTACCGTGTTTTGCCCGCTTAGACAATCTCATTGTAGGAGGAATCCATTGTGGTTTTAGGGACATGCTTGCTTAATGTATCCCCCAGTGCAGTGATATTTGTTATAATGAAGAGAAGCAACCATCTTAGCAAGAAGCGGGGGAAATGAAATTGAAACATGTTCAAGTGCTGATCGTTGGCGCTGGGATGGCGGGTATTTCCACTGCGATTTGGTGCAAACGGCTTGGGCTTTCTTGCCTCGTAATAGAACAAAGCGATTCGCTTGGCGGTCAAATTCACTATATTCATAATCGCATTTGGGACCTCCCCCCCAAACTATATGCAAATGGAGAGGAATTGCTGACAGACTTACGCGAAAGTGTGCAAGTATTGCAAATCCCTATTCGCTATCAAGAATGCCTGCGTAGCATTGATTATCAAACCAAAATGATACATACAGATCAAACCTCGTATCAGGCGGATTATGTAGTTGTTGCCACAGGGGTGAGCCCTGTTCACTTACCACAGCTTGCAGAGGTTTCTTCTCATGTGTTAGGTCCGGAGTTTTCTACATCCTCGGGGGCTCATTTATTAGATCAAAAGGATATTCTGGTGATTGGCGGTGGAGATCGTGCCTTAGAAAGTGTTTGTAATCTGTCCGCCTACGCACATCATATTTGGCTTGCCGTCCGTAATCATCAATTTCGCGGCCGACAAGAATGGGTACAAAAAGCCACTTCACTGCCTAACGTGACCATTTGGATGGAAACGGAGGTAAAAGCGGCACAATCAAAGGGCAATAGATGCTCTGTTGATTTACAAACGCACAACCAAAAGATACATCGCTTGCAGGTTGACTGGATTTTACCTCGTGTTGGTATCGCTGCTAATAGTAGCCCGGTGGCAGAATTAGTGGATAAAATGGGCGAATTTCTAACGGTTGATGAGTATCTGCGCACTGCTCATGAATGGATCTATGCCATTGGAGATATTACAAATGGAAGTGATTATGCTAGTCTTTCACTTGCCATCGGTCAGGCTATGAAAACCGCAAAACACATTGCTTTGCATGCCAAGGAGGCCTAACATGGACACTTTTTACGATACGACAGGCGTACCCATGACGTTAAGCTTTGACCCGGCGGAATTTCGAGAGGAGCAGGCTAAGCACGTCCTCGTCTTTCCTTTTTATCAAGGCAAGCTTTTATTCACGATCCATACCAAACGAGGATATGAGCTTCCTGGAGGCAAAGTAGAGCCTGGCGAATCAAGCATTGCTGCTGCCATTCGAGAGACATACGAAGAAACAGGCTATCACTTATCCGCTATCAAAAAAATCGGTCAGTATACGGTCGGAGATTCGATTGTGAAAGATATTTATGTAGAAGAGGCGGAACGACAGGTCGCTACTAATATAGAAGGATCGGTTGGCGGGGCATTTATCAGTGATAAAATTCCAACAGCCGAGGAGTTGCGTTCAGATGAGCGATATAGCGCTTTTGTAAAAGACGATGTCTATCCACTGACCATCGCTCATTTACGTGACTTGGGCTATATCAAATAAACTAAGCGTAGCGTCTTTTCAGGACAGGCTTAGTCACCTTGTCCCTTTTGTGTTAAAATGTAGTTACTTGCATATGGTAATAAAGAAAAAGCCGTGAGTGTTGCCGCACTCACAGCCTTCTACAATAGTTGATTCTCTTCGATGAATCAGCTCATCAGCTATAGACAAGAAATGACCTCCTGTGCTTTGTGCACAGCATGAGGTCATTTCTTTTTCAGGTAGGTTAACAAAGCTAACAGGAACATCCCAAACATAAACATCAGGGACAGCGCTTGATAAACCTCCATGTTCTCACCCCCCTCTGACATTTCTTTTCTAGGGGTGAGCCGACCACCTTTGAGATAGGAAGCTATTGTAGTAGGAAAATTATAACATATCCCCGTCACAACAGGATTACATTTCTTAGTATTTTTTGAGGAAATTTATTTTTGCGCAATTTTCACCTGAATTGGCATGAATTTTAACAGAATCAAATCTTACCAGCATTGTGCGAGATGGGATAGCGAATAACCTTAGTACGAAATTTAATAAATATACGCTATGCTCTTCCACTTTTAGCATCGCTTGATAAAAAACTGTGATCGTTACATATAAAAAAGCAGGAGCTACCCCCAGTCGATTATGACTGTAGGGCTAGCTCCTGTTTTCGTTGAAAGAATTCTTGTTTAATCTCTGTTAGCACAGCCTCGTTCGTCATTAGGGTAAAACCTGTCAAAGCCAATACCTTAGCGCCTACAATCAGTGCCGCGTCACCCTCCGGGGATTTGGCTGCTTCACGAAACGCATCTGTATGACAGACCAACTCTTCTGAGCCAATTTTAATATAGGGATGAATGGTCGGGACCACGTAGCTGATGTTTCCTGCATCGGTAGAGCCAAGACCCGCCTGATGACGCGTATCTACCAAATAACCAAACCGTTCCATTTGCGCTTGAAACACTCCATCAAACGTTCGATTAAGCACCATATCATCTACTTCATTTTGAAAAGCAATAATATTGACAGTCGCACCCGTCATACATGCCGCTCCTTGGGCAATCTCCTTGATTCTTTCCGTCACTTTCAGGCAACTGTGACGCGTTGCCGCACGAATATAGAATCTGGCCTTAGCATATTCAGGTACAATATTCGGTGCGTCTCCCCCATGAGTAATAATTCCATGAATACGGACATCAGCCGTCACATGCTGACGCAGAGCATTGATCCCATTGAACAAATGAATAACAGCATCCAGTGCGTTGATCCCTTCTTCTGGTGCAGCCGCTGCATGAGCCGCCTTGCCAATAAATTCGAAATCAAGCGGAATGACAGCGAGGGTTGTCCCCGTAATACGATTGTGACTAAATGGGTGCACCATCATACATGCGTCGATTCCTTTCAGCAAATCATGTTTAACAAAGCTGCCTTTTGCACTGCCGTTTGGACCGCCCTCCTCCGCCGGCGTTCCAAGCACTACCACCTCTCCACCGGTCTCTTGGAGCGTTTCACCCAACGCAATAGCTGCAAGCACACTTGTTGTCCCAATAATATTATGGCCACACGCATGGCCTAGACCTGGCAGGGCATCATATTCAGCTAAATACCCTAGCGTAGGTCCTGTTTTCTCTCCTACCTTTTTACGTGCAAGAAACGCTGTAGGATGACCAGCCACCCCTTTTTCAATCTGAAAGCCCGCCTCTTCTAATAATGCTGTTAATACCCCTTGTGCATACACTTCCTCATTGCCGATCTCTGGATGCTCATGAATCGCATGACTAACCGAAATAAATTGCTGCTTGTTTTGTTCTACGTAGGTAATGATTCTATTTTCCAGCTCTGACTCAGTACGATCCGTCCCCATCTGGACGGCCTGTGTTTGATCTACCTTCATCATAATTCACCTGCTTCATTTTGCTTAGTTTTCTACACGCTTATACACCAGTTCACCATTGATAAATGTCTTTTCTACTTTATTTTGTATATGAAACGGATGTCCGCTCCAGATAACCACATCAGCATCCTTTCCAACCTCCAAAGAACCAACACGTTCTTCTACCCCTAGATGCTTGGCAGCTTGCAGTGTAATAGCTTGCCAAGCTAACGCTTCATCCAAACCATCGCTTACAGCGTGCGCTACACTGGTCACTAAGTATTCGATACCTACAACAGGATGATCTGTAGTTATGCTAAAAGGTACACCTGCTTTTGCCAAGGCAAGATGGGTATGGAAGCCTTTATCTGCTAGCTCAATTTTGGAGCGTGAGGAAAGAGTAGGCCCCACGGAAACACTGACCCCTTTATCTATTAAGAAATCCGCGATTTTATGCCCCTCTGTGCAATGCTCGATTGTGATTTCAATATGAAATTCCTCTGCTAAGCGAAGTGCTGTTACAATATCATCAGCACGATGAGCATGGGCACGTAAGGGAATCTCTCGCTTCAACACCTTTACTAGATTTTCTAGGCCTACATCACGTTTCACGGCCTCCCCTTTTTCTCTAGATTCCAAATATTCTTGCGCCTTTATAAATTCCTGGCGAAACAATGCAGCAGTTCCCATCCGTGTAATAGGTGCCTTGTCCTTAGCGCCAAAGACACGCTTGGGATTTTCACCAAAAGCTGCTTTCATTCCAGAGGGCTCGCGAACAATCATGTGATCGACAATCGTCCCTGCCGTTTTTAGGACAACCATCTCGCCACCGATCACATTAGCGCTGCCCGGCATGGATTGAACAGTTGTTACACCTGCTTTTCGAGCCTCAAGAAAGCCTCGCTCAAAAGGGTTAATTCCATCTAATGCTCTTACATATGGCGTCACTGGTGAGCTCGTCTCATTATAATCATGCCCTTCTCTTCCGATACCCTCCTCATGAACACCAAGATGTGTGTGTACATCAATGAGTCCCGGTGTAACATATTTTCCTTCTGCATGGATTGTAACGGACTCCTTGTATTGATTTTTTAGCTGATTGAGTTGCTCTGCAATCTCTTCTGTTTTCCCTACCGCCTTAATTTTTCCTTCTGCCAATAAAATACTGCCTGATTCAATTTGTTGCCCATTGCCTAGGATGATTGTAGCGTTTGTAATGATTGTTACTGCTTCTGACATATGTATGTTCCCCTTTTCGTTACGTATTTTGTTCTACTTATTAACTATATGGTGTCATGACAACTGGATGCCAGCCCAAATCAGCGATAGGATGATCAAAAGCATCCCTGCCACTAACAGGAGCACCATCAGTTGCCTTGCTCGTTTTCGTTTCCATTCTTGCAGATTTGTATCCTCAGACATCTGTTCGTCAATTTGCTGAAGTGCCTTTGACTTTTTAAATAGAGTGCTACCTAATAGATAAAATCCCTTCATAAACGTGGCAAAAAAATTGCTTATCCATACATAAATAATCGCTCCTCCCAGCACTAGGAGTAAGCCTGTTAGAAACAGCGTATCCATAATTGTATCCATAGTAATCTCCTTCACTGGTGAACCCTTTATCTTGCTGGTATTGGCTGAACCATGTTTGCTCTTCTATTGTTTTCTAGTCTTTAAGCATGTGTTTTGTATGAAAAAAGAGGGTCTGCTCCTCTTGAGGCAGAAGCAGACCTAAGATGTCAGGTATACGTATAAAAGCATTTACACTAATGTTAGCCCTACTTGCTACTCTGCTCCTTTTTTAGCCCAACGCAAGTCTGGATTCTTATAAACACTGTATGTGACGTCCTTTAAGGTTTTGGTATTTAAATAGTTCTGTGAATAGAAGAAGAGTGGAAGCACAGGCAAGTCTTGCATGAAAACATCTTCAGCCTCATGTAGGTATTGATTACGCTTTGCTTCATCTTGTTCTACTTTGGCTTTTTCCATTAACTCGTCAAATTGTGGATTGACCCATTTCGCTTGGTTATTCGGACTCTCGCCTAGATAGTAATCAAGCATTGCAACCGGATCAAGGAAAGAACCAACCCAGCCCATGCGAGCCATCTGGAAGTTACTTTGTTTGTAGGTATCAATGTAGGTTTTCCACTCTTGGTTTTCTAGCTTCACATCGACGCCAAGATTATTTGTAAACATTTGTTGCAGAGCTTCGGCTACCTTTTTATGGTTTTGTGCATTATTGTACTTCAATGTGACCGCAGGTAGTTTACTCCAGCCCTCTTCCTTCATCCCTTCAGCCAATAGCTTCTTCGCTTCAGTTGGATCAAACGTGAAATAAGTTGGCTTTTCTTTACGGAAATCAGAACCAGCCGTTTTAACACCCTGTGGCACATAAGCGAATGCTGGTGTTTCACCTGCCTTAGTCACATTCTTCGTCAATTGATCACGATCGACAGCTAAGGCAAAGGCGCGACGGATTTTAGCATTTGTAAATGGCTCCTGCGTCACATTAAAAGTATACAGATAAGTCCCAAATTTAGGTAGACTTACATATTCCGCATTGTTCTTTTCTTGTTCGATAGCATCGATTGGCAACGTATCAATGATATCTAGCTCACCTGTCTTGTACATTTGGTAATAAGTAGTTGCATCTGGCACCATTTTGAAATGTAGTGTATCCATGCTGATATTCGATTTGTTCCAGTAGGTTTCACTCTTTGTTAGCGTTAATTGACTGTCATGTTCCCAGCTAGCTAATTGATAAGCTCCATTAGATACGAGGGTATTTGCTTCTGCTACCCAATTTTTATTTCCTTCTACAACCTTTTGATTTACAGGGAAGTAAACATTATTCATCATTACTTTTGGGAAATAGGAAGTAGGTGCATTCAGCTCCACTACCAATGTTTTGTCATCTGTTGCCTTTACTTTCACATCTTCTAGCTTACCTTCCCCTTTATTATAGGCCTCTGCACCTTTTATATAATACAGATAAAATGCATTAGTAGCCCCCGTCTCTTTATGTAAGACACGCTTCCAGGAGTATTCAAAGTCCTTGGCTGTCACAGCATCACCATTAGACCATTTCGCATCGTCACGAATCGTGAAGGTATAGGTTTTTCCGTCTGGAGAAATCTCTACTTTTTTAGCAGCCCCCTCTACCACATTTCCTTCCTTATCAAAGGCATATAGCCCCTCATATAGATGATCAATAATCCAAAAGGATTTCGTATCCGTCGCAATGGCAGGATCAAGTGAATATGGCTCACCTGCCAAATTTGCTGTCAATTCCTGTTTAACACTAGCTCCTGCTTCAGGCGTACCTGCTGTACCTGTTTGATTTCCACAAGCAGTCAGAGTTGGTACTAGGAATAATAGAATGGCCAACGCTGGCGATAAAAGTTTTTTCACTGATGGTTCCTCCTCGTTATCTCTCTTTTCTTACTGGTGCAAGTGGCAAGCCGTCCAATGATCCGGCTTCACCTCCCTCCACTCTGGTTTAGCTTCTCGACAGATCGGCATTGCAACGGGACATCTGGTGGAAAACGGGCATCCGGCTGGTGGTTGCAATGGACTTGGTAGCTCACCTGTTAACACGATACGTTCTTTCTTAGCCTTTTTCGCTGTAGATGATACTGGGATTGCCGACAACAAGGCTTGTGTGTATGGATGAAGCGGCTCCTGAAATAATGTCTCACTGTCAGCAACCTCCATCATCTGACCCAAATACATGACGCCGATCCGATCGCTGATATGCTTCACCATCGCCAAATCATGTGCGATGAATAAATAGGTTAGTCCTCGTTCCTGCTGTAAATCCTCTAATAAATTGACAATCTGTGCCTGAATCGAGACATCTAAAGCGGAAATAGGCTCGTCTGCCACAATAAAGGTAGGCTCTACTGCTAAGGCTCGGGCTATCCCGATTCGCTGTCTCTGTCCTCCGCTAAACTCATGAGGATATCGTTTTGCATGTTCTGGTCGCAAACCTACTTTTTCTAAAAGCTCATAGATACGCTCTGTACGTTTAGCCCCTTTCGCAATGCCATAAGCATCCAGCCCCTCTCCGATAATGTCACCTACTCGCATACGTGGATTTAAGGAGGAGTATGGGTCTTGGAAAATCATTTGCATATTCCGATTGAATTCACGCTTTTCCTGCCGACTATAGGTTGTGATGTCTTTCCCTGCAAAGTGAATTTGTCCATCTGTAGGCTGGTACAATCCGACCGCTGTACGTCCCAGCGTTGATTTCCCGCTTCCGCATTCGCCCACCAGTCCAAAGGTTTCGCCTGCTTTAATAGACAGCGTAATGTCATCTACCGATTTCACTGTTTGCTCAGAGCCTAAAGAAAAGTATTTTTTTACATTGCGTAATTCCAACAGAGTTTCAGATTGTTCCTTATCTTCTGTAACTTCTAGGCTTCGCACCATTTCTCACTCCCTCCCTGCTACTCTACATTCTTGTTGGCGTGGAGCCCTTGGGTCATGCAGCCAGCAGTTCGCCTGATGTGTAGCTGAAAATGTGGTCGGCTGCGGGAGATGATCCAGGCAAATTTCCATCGCATGTGGACAGCGAGGAGCGAATGGACATCCTTTTGGCGGAGCAAATAAATCTGGTGGTGCTCCATCAATCGGGACTAATCGATGCTTCCCGGCTTGTTCCAGCTTTGGCACCGAGTCTAATAGCCCTTTTGTATATGGGTGTCCCGGCGATTCAAATAATTCATCGACTGTCCCTGTTTCTACGATTTTGCCAGCATACATCACTACTACCCGCTGAGCCACTTCTGCAACGACTCCTAAATCATGCGTGATCATAATGATCGAGGTACTGGTTGTTTGTTGTAATTCAAGCAGCAAGTCAAGGATTTGCGCTTGAATGGTCACGTCCAATGCGGTTGTTGGCTCATCAGCGATCAATAGCTGTGGATTACAGGCAATCGCAATCGCAATTACGACCCGCTGGCGCATTCCTCCCGAGAATTCATGCGGATATTGATGATAGCGCTTCTCTGCTTCTGGGATGCCTACTTGCCGCAACAGATCAATCGTTTTTTGCTGTGCCGCCTGTTGGGAGAGCCCTTGGTGTTTTCGTAAGCCCTCCGCAATTTGCTTGCCGATTTTCATCGTAGGATTTAGTGATGTCATTGGGTCCTGAAACACCATTCCTATTTTAGAACCCCTAATCTCCTGCAATTCCTTTTTAGACAAACCTGTCATTTCCTGCCCAGCAAAGCGAATAGAGCCTTCCGTCCTAACACCGCTTCCTGCCTTAACCATCCCCATGATTGCCTGCGCTGTAACTGATTTGCCACAGCCACTCTCACCGACGATGGCTACCACCTCTCCTTTGTCCACATAAAACGAAATCCCACGAACCGCCTTAACCTCACCGCCATATGTCGTAAACCCAACTTCCAGCTCATCTATCTCTAGCAAATGTCCCATGATTATCCCTCCCTTCTACTTTTTACTTTTAGGATCAAGTGCATCCTGTAAGCCATCTCCGAAAGCATTAAAGGCAAACATCGTTAGTGAAATAGATAAGCCCGGGAAAAACAGCCTCCACCACTGGCCATTTAAAATCACGCCTATACCATCATTAGCCATCGTCCCCCAGCTAGCACTCGGTGCTTGTACCCCTAAACCTAGAAAGCTTAAAAAGGATTCAGCAAAGATCGCCTGAGGTATCGTAAAAGTCAGATTCACGATGATAATTCCTAAGGCATTTGGCAACAGATGCTTCCAAATAATTTTGGCGTGTGAGGTTCCTAGCTTTTCGGCAGCTAGTACAAACTCTTGTTGTTTTAACTGCAAGACCTGACCACGTACCAAACGAGCCATGCCAACCCAGCCTGTAACAGAAAGGGCGATAATGATAGTGGACAGTCCAGGCTCTAGCACCACCATCAATAAAATCACAACCAGTAAATAAGGAATGCCATATAAAACCTCGACAATACGCATCAGGATGCTGTCAATACGATCCCCTACCCTACCGCGTCCTGCCATATAACCCGAGACTCCACCGACAGCTACGCCAATCAATAAGTCGATGGTTGCTGCGATACAGCCGATAAAAAGAGAAATCTGTCCACCTGCCCAGGTTCGCGCCCACATATCTCGTCCTAAATCATCTGTCCCAAACCAATGAGTACCGGAAGGGTTGAGATTTCCAAGCATCAAATCTTGTTTTTCTGGACTGAAGGCTACTAGATGTGGACCGATCAGCGAAAGCATGACCACAAGGATTAATAAACTGAAACCAAGCATCGCCAGCTTGTTTTGTATGATTTTTCGCAGCATTTCTTTGCCATAGCTTAGGCTAGGACGATCTATCTGATGCTTCTCAAAAACTCGTTTATCCACAGGTCGAAAAAGATGATCTTGTTCAGAATGCAGTGAAGATTGCGCCATCTGTTAGTCCCCCTTGCTCGTTAGCTTAATTCTTGGGTCCACCAGTCGGTATGACACATCGATCAAAAACAACGACAAGATCAGGACCGTGCTATAAAAAACCGTTGTTCCCATCACAACTGGGTAATCACGATTAAAGATGCCATCTACGAAATACTTGCCAATGCCTGGAATGGCAAAGATTTTTTCAACTACAAACGTGCCCGTAATCAGTGCTGCAAACAACGGACCGATAAAGGTTAACACTGGTATCAAGGCGTTACGAATGCCATGCTTTACTACGATTGCGAACGTAGGTAAGCCTTTTGCCTCTGCCGTCTTCATGTAATTCTGACTAAAAACCTCAAGCATGCTAGCCCGAACAAAGCGGGCGATAATAGCCATAGGACCGACCGCTAATGTAACAGACGGCAGGATTGAATGTTTCCATGATCCCCAGGAGGCAGCCGGCAAAAGCCTCCACTCAACCGCAACTAATTTGATTAGCAGTGGAGCCAGAATGAAGCTTGGGACAGAAATCCCTATGATCGCAATAAACATCGAAACGTAATCCAACCATTTATGATGATAAAGGGCTGCGATAATTCCTAAGGAAATACCAAGAAATAAAGCTAAAAATAGCGCTTGTAGACCTAGTGTTGCCGATACAGGAAATCCAGAAGCAATCAATGTATTTACATCACGTGATTTTGATTGTATGGAAGGTCCTAAATCCAACTGGACCAAATCCTTTAGATATAACAAATATTGCTGTGCCATTGGTTTATCCAGATTATATTTTTCCCGCATATTTTGGACGACATCAGCCGGTAGCATTTGCGAATCAGTAGCAAATGGATCACCCGGTATAAGATGCATAATGACAAAGGTTAGTGTCACAATAATCCATAGTGTTATGAGCATGGTACATATTCTTTTTAACAGATACATACGTAAGTTCCCCCACTTTTCTCTAATACCTTATTTTTATATCGGAATACTTGGTTATATGCTTGCAAGGATACATTTTTTCCTCTTTGACCGCCCTTTGTGATTCATTCATTTGTCTGTAAAAAACTTATGCAAAAAAGCCCTTCTCTCTAAGAAGAAGGGCTTCATGTCTATGTATCTGCCATTCTTCTTATCTCTCAGAAATACTTCTGCTGGATTTAGCACCTTTTGAATGAATCAAGGTTGCCGGGTTTCATAGGGCCAGTCCCTCCACCGCTCTTGATAAGAAGTTGTTATAAAATTATCGGATTCAATTTATACATTATCATATCATCGTTACTTGAAATGTCAATAGAACCACCCTTGTTTTTACTTTTGTTTATTTTTGTTAGCAGTCATTTTTTTATAGAAATAGTAGAATACAAAAAAACCTCCAAAATCTGGAGGCTAAGCATCTATTTCGTTTTATCTTTTTCTTTTTTGGTAAGTAGCTTTTCAAACAAATCTCCTAGGTCGAAACCCAGTTCCTTTTTCAATTGCTCCTGTTTTTGCTGATCTTTTGTTTCCTCTCGCATTTCTAATAACAAAGTCATCTCATCCAAAGCCTTCTGATCCAAAAGATTCTTTTCCTTGGCAGAGGAATCGGCTTCACTTTTAGTACCGGCTGATCTTGACGAATCCATTGAATTCCCGTCTGCTGAAGATTCCTTTTTAACAGTTCCCTCCTGCGAAGCTCCTTGAGAATTGCTGCCCTTTTGCGGCGTTATAGTAAAAAATGCAATTATAGCAAATAGTAACGTGACAGAAGCAATCGAATAAAACATAACTTTCGTCGAAAATCCCAATAACCACGTAAAAATCGGAGGCCCCAACGCTACTCCTATAAACCGGACACCATTATACAAAGACGTAATCATACCACGCTCTGTCTTTGTAACCGCTCCAATGATCATAGAATTGAGGCAGGGCAGAATCATGCCGGTTCCTACGCTACCAAATACAAGAATTCCTATTAAGAAGTACACGTTAGAAACAAAGCTTGCCCCAGCATAAGAAATGGTAAGTAAGAGCATTCCTGCAATAATAAAGTAGCGCATTACCGTTAGTCTCTTTTTAATAATAGCTCCTGTTATAAATGCCATAATGCTCAGAGCCAGCAGGGGAATAGCTAAAAAGGCACCTTTTAGAATCCCATCAATCTGATAGGTCTCCTCCAATAAATCCGATAGATAAAAAAGCACACCAAATAGCGTAGACAAGCATATGCTACCAATAAAAAAGGCTGGAATGAGCCATTTTCCATTTTGTTTAAATATCTGGCCAATCGAGCCAAGGTACTCTTTAACTGATTTGGGTTGCTTGTTTTGCTTCTTTTCCTTTACCAATAGCAAAAAAATAGTTAGAACTACTGCACATATGACCGGAAAAGCCAAAAAGACTGCGTACCATGTCCATAAGGCGAACAGAGCGCCTAAAATCGGGCTTAACACTTTACCCAACCCGTTAGAGGTTTCCAATAGTCCAAGCGCTTTACTTTCGGAGGCACCATCAAATAAGTCTCCTACTAAAGCCATGGCTATGGGGGATGTTCCCGCTGCACCTATTCCCTGTAACACCCTTCCACAAATAATTAACCAGTAGGGATTGGTTAACCATAGGGACGCTAAGCCTGCAAGCAATCCGCCCGCGCCATATAACGTTAAAGCGATCGTTATGACCACTTTGCGATTAAATCGGTCAGATAGATAGCCTGCCAATGGAATAATGATTCCGGCCGCAATAGAAAAAGCAGTAATTAAAAAACTGGTTTGAAAAGAAGTTAAGTGCAATTCCGATTTCATTGTTGGCAATATGGGAATTAACATTGAATTTCCAAGTACCATAACCAATGGAACACCTGTTAATCCTATGAGGTTTTTCTTGTTATTTTGCGCTTGAGCCATCATACGTCCTCTTTTCTTAAACGATCAACGTAATCATGAAATGTACTTAGGCCTGATATATACTACCATCCCAGCTATAGTGTGCTAGGATGTCGGTATCGATCTCTATACCAAGTCCCACTCCTTTTGGCAGCGTAACCATCCCTTGGTGCGGAGAGAGAGGAATTAGTTTGGCAAAGGGATTTTCCATGATATCCCATTCAACTGGTTCGATTTCATCTCCTGTCATCTTGCTCCATGAAGGCAGACAGGCTTGGGCAAACAATGCATACAGCCTTGTTAAAGCACCATCAAATACATGCGGGGACACACGATAGCCAAAACTACGCACAGTTGATAGCGTATGTCGATACCCATCGATTCCGTCCTCATGCATCGGGTCAGGCTGGGCAATATCAATCGCTCCAAGCTGGCATAGATTGTGAAAATCCCTTACATGCAAAAGATTTTCTCCACCTGCTAATGGAATGGAAAGCTTAGATCGCAATAAAACATAATCATGCAAGCGATCCATCGGCATGGGCTCCTCTAGCCACAACAGATTCCTCCATTCTGAAAAAAGCTGCTGCCATGCTCCTACACTAGCCACATCATAGCTCTGATTTGCATCCAAGGCAAAAGACATTTGAGAGTCAAGCTTAGCCATTAAGAGCTTCACGTGAGCTTGGTCCTCTTTTATTGTTCTCCCGCCAATTTTAATTTTGGCCATTCGAAAACCATCAAGTAAAGCCTGTTCTACTTGTTTACAAGATTGCTGCTCCCAGTAAGGTGTATCCCGATACGATTGCAATGAAGCATAGACAGGTATGGTGTCCCGCCACATTCCTCCGTATAAATCGCATATGGGGAGCCCCCCACTTTTACTCAAAATTTCCATTAAGGCCATGCTAACGGCAGTAGCGGCTCGTTGATGCCACTTTTTCACAACAGTGACCAGCTTGTTTCTCTTTGTTGCCTGCTTGCCAATTAAATAGGGAATAATTCGTTTGCGAAAGCCCACCTCCAGCGTGGGTAACCAATCAATACATTCCCCCCACCCTTCCAGTCCCGAGCATGTCACGATTTTAATCATGTAACAAGAACGATACTTTTTGTAGCCATTTGCATCCCCATAAGGCTCACGTAACCGGTGAAGGCAAGGGTATGTCTCGATCCGTTCGATAATCAACTAAATACCTCCATCTTACAGGTTGCTAAGATCATCAATATCCTCATCGGCTTCCTGCTTAGCTAAATCATCTAAATACTGGTCATACGATATGAATATCCCTTTTCCCTCGTTTTGATCCATGTATCGATCATACGTATGGCTCCGCATAAAATGAACACTGTCTGGCCCATGATAGCCATACATATCGGTGTAACCAATCTGCTCCACGGCTTCTACATAACCATCAGCTTCATCTGCCTCAATATACATATGGTTATAATCTGTTTTATCCGTGTCTTGGAAAGAAAAGGGCGTACTGGAGGTTCCCCATGATTCAACAATTTGCCATGCATCTTCGCCATCGAAGGAATTTGCTTCTTTTTCATCCAGCGAAGTTCGTCCAAAGGCTGGTTTCATAAACTGCTCCTCAACGGGACGCTGATTGTTAACAGCTGGAGACGGGGCATGTTCTTTGCATGTTAGTGCTTGCGGCAGGGCTTCTAATCTTTCGGCTGGAATTTCTTTTCCGCAGACAGTACAAATGCCATATGTTCCTGCATCCATACGTTCTAATGCTTGATCTATCTCGCCTAATGTTTCCCGATCCAACTGGTACAAGGCAATATCCTTTTCCCGCTCAAACAATTCAGAAGCAATATCTGCAGGATGATTATCATAAGTGGAAAGCTCGGAGGTAGTTTCACCCATAGTGCTTTTCATACCATAGTGATCGTTCTCCTCTAAACGTTTTGTTATGCTCTCCCTCTCATCCAGGAGTCTCTGCTTAACATGAGCCAGCGTCTGTTTATCCATCTGGACACCATCCTTACTTAAAAGTGTAGAGCTCTCGTTTTGGTAGTATGCCCCACAAAAAAACGTTCTTACTAGGGAATTTTTTTCCCTAATAAGAACGTTCTTTGTAAAACCAATGTAATTCGCTTGGAAACGGTGTGACCAAGTAAATTTACTCCGTCACATGTGAAAAGTGTTCGTCAACAATCGTAGCACAACGCTCGCATGTAGTTGGGTGCGATTCCACTGTGCCTACATCTTCTTTTACGACACGGCAGCGTTCGCATTTTCCACCTTCAGCTGCAAGGACAACTACGGAAATGCCTTCAAGCTTAACAGCCTCCGCAGGTGCCTCCGTGCCAGCCTCATGCATTTCAATATCAGCTACAATAAACAGATCTGCTAAATATTCCATATCCATCAGCACTTGATATACTTCCTGCGTGTGTGGATAAAGAACTAATCTAGCATCGACGGAATTACCAAATACTTTGTTGCGGCGCGCTTCTTCCATTGCTTTTAGCACTTCATCGCGCACCTCTAAGAAGGACGTCCATCTTGCCTGCTCTTCTTCGCTGAATAAATGCTGTTCATTTACTTCCGGCATATCGGTAAGCTGTACACTCGCCTCTGTTACACCTGGGATAAACTGCCACACTTCATCTGCTGTATGCGGGATGATCGGTGATAACAATTTCACTAGGTCAAGCAAGATATCATACATAACCGTTTGTGCTGCACGACGCTCTTCGCTATCTGGCGCTTCAACATACAAACGATCCTTAGAGATATCCATATAGAAAGAAGAAAGCTCGATTGTGCAGAAGTTATGCACAGTTTGATATACAGTATGGAATTGATATTCATCGTATGCTTTGCGTGTACGTTTTACCATTTCTGCCGCTTTTGCCAGCATAAAGCGATCTAACTCAGGCAGGCGATCATACTCTACTCGATCTTTCATTGGATCAAAGCCAGCCAGGTTACCAAGCAGGAAGCGGAACGTATTGCGGATTTTACGATAAACCTCTGCATTCTGAGCAAGAATCGCATCAGAGATACGGTGGTCTGATTGATAGTCCACTGAGGATACCCATAGGCGTAAAATATCAGCACCTAGCTTGTCTGTTACTTCTTTTGGAACAATCGTATTACCAAGTGATTTGGACATCTTGCGTCCTTCACCATCCAATGTGAAACCATGGCTTAGGATGCTTTTATATGGTGCCTTGCCATGAACAGCTACTGAAGTAGATAAAGAAGAGTTAAACCAGCCGCGATATTGGTCAGAACCCTCCAGATATAAATCAGCAGGCCAGCTTAAATTGTCGCGTTGACGCAATACTGCTTCATGGGAGGAACCTGAATCGAACCAAACATCCATGATATCTGTTTCTTTACGGAATTCTTTGCAACCGCAATCGCAAGTCAATCCTGCTGGAATTAGATCAGCCGCTTCACGGGCAAACCACACGCCAGAGCCTTCTTTAGCAAACAAGTTAGCGATATGATCAATAGTTTGTTCATTGATAATTGGTTCGTTGCATGCTTTACAATAGAAGATTGGAATTGGTACACCCCAAACACGCTGACGTGAAATGCACCAGTCATTGCGATCTGCCACCATATTAGCAAGACGTGTCTCGCCCCAATGCGGAGTCCATTTCACCTCTTTAATAGCTTCAAGCATTTGGCTACGGAAGCCTTCTACCGACGCAAACCACTGCTCTGTCGCACGGAAAATGATTGGTTTTTTCGTACGCCAGTCATGTGGATAGGAGTGAGTGATGAAGCTTAATTTTAACAAAGCTCCGTTTTCTTTCAGTTTTTCAGATACCACTTTATTAGCATCTTCATAGAACAAGCCTTCGAAGCCTGGTGCTTCCTGTGTCATCTTTCCTTCATGATCGACTGGGCATAGTACTTCGATATTATATTTCTTAGAAACGTTAAAGTCGTCTTCCCCGTGTCCTGGTGCGGTATGAACACAACCTGTACCAGCGTCTAATGTAACGTGATCACCCAAAATGATTGGGGAAATACGGTCGTAGAATGGATGCTGTGTCTCAATTCCTTCTAAATCAGAGCCTTTAAAGGTTTGGACAGTCTCTACTTGCTCCCAGCCAATTTCTTTTGTTACGGATTCTACTAGACCAGAAGCTACTACATATTTATTTCCATCTGCAATCACTACACTATATTCCAAATCGGGATTTAGTGAGATAGCCTTGTTAGCTGGGAGTGTCCAAGGAGTAGTTGTCCAGATGATGACACCCGTATCCTGATCTAATTTACCTTTTCCATCCTTCACCATGAAACGCACGTAGATTGAAGCAGAACGCTTATCATGGTATTCGATTTCTGCATCTGCTAATGCTGTTTCAGAGGATGGAGACCAGTATACGCAACGCAGACCTTTGTAGATATAGCCTTTTGTAGCCATGGCACCAAACACTCGAATTTGGGCTGCTTCATATTCAGGTAGTAATGTTACATAAGGGTTTTCCCAATCGCCACGAATACCCAAACGTTTAAATTGATCACGTTGTTTATTTACATAGCTCCAAGCGTATTCTTCACAACGTTTACGGAAGTCGTTTACTTCGATGTTTCGGCGATCTAATTTTTGTGCGTTTACAATCGCTTGTTCAATTGGCAAGCCATGCGTATCCCAACCTGGAATATATGGAGCATAAAAACCAGCCATGGATTTGTAGCGTACGATAATATCCTTTAATGTTTTATTTAAAGAATGACCAATATGGATATCTCCGTTCGCGTAAGGAGGACCATCATGTAGGATAAAGCTTGGGCGATCCTTAGTACGCTCCAAAACCTGTTTATAGATGTCCATTTCTTCCCATCTTGCTTCTACTTCTGGCTCACGAACTGGCAAATTTCCACGCATCGGAAATTCGGTTTTTGGCAGGTTAAGCGTTTTTCCATAATCGATACTCATCTGTATTCACTCCTTGATTATAGTTACGATACCAGTTTTATTGCCGGGTGATTACAGGCTATTTAGCATATACAGCTATTTTTTTCCAACAAAAAAAGCCTTTCTAATCCCCGTAGGGACGAGAAAAGCTTCCCGTGGTACCACCCTAATAAACATGATATGGCAAGTTGCCCCTGCTGTTTCATGTCCACTCATTTCATTCGTAACGTGAATGTAACGCTCACCTACTCACATCATGCTGGACGCTTTCAGGTATGAACTCCTGGGTGATTTTCGAGGAGCAGCTCCGTCCAAGCTTTCACCACCGCCTGGCTCTCTGTTACGGATGTTGGCACCTTTACTATCCCGATCATCGTTGTTTGATATATGGGTAAAAACTGAATAAAAACTTGCTATACATTATAATTCCATCTTTGACAGAACGTCAATGCTTTATTCCGTTAGTTATCCTTCATAGGAAGAATCCATTTTTTGCAAATCGTCCCAATCGCCATTTTCCAGCATTTCCAATTGTGCTTCGAGCAATGTGCGAAAACGCATGCGATAGACAGAAGCGCGTTTTTTCAGCTCCTCAATCTCAATTGCTACCTTGCGTGATTTAGCCAAGGCTTCATTGATAATTGGATCGGAATTTTTTTCAGCTTCTTTTAAGATAAGCTGTGCTTCCTTGCGAGCATTGTTTCTCACTTCTTCTGCTGTTTCTTGAGCAACTAGGATTGATTTGCTCAAATTCTCTTCTAAGTTCTTATAATGGTCCAAACGCTCTGTTAATAGAGACATACGCTCTTCGATTTCCCTTTTTTCCTTGATCATAAGCTCGAAGTCTTTTATGATTTGGTCCAAGAACTCATTGACTTCATCCACATTATAACCGCGGAAACCGGAACTAAATTCCTTGTTATGTATATCAAGAGGCGTTAATGGCATAGACAGTTCCTCACTTTCCCCGTTTTCTTATGTTGGCAAGTTACCCCATGTTTTCGACAGTTTCTATAAAAATTCCTGCCTTGGCTCGGGAAAAATGCACGTAATCATGAAAAAATAAAAGCTGTCAGACGTAAACGACCACTCTTAGTTGGCCCGGTTACCTCTGTAATTTCAAATCGACCAAAGCCACCAAGCGAAATCATATCACCTTGAGCAATACTATGCGAGGGGTCTTCGACGATTTTATGATTGACTTTGCATTTTCCAGCACGAATGGGGAGCAACGCCTTCGCTCTCGAAAGCTTACATACCTCTCCAATGATAGCATCAAGTCTAGCGGACATTACGGTAAAGGTTTTATTTGTTCCTTTTTTCTCAGGTACGGTAAGTTCAGCAAAAGATATCTCTTGCAAGCTAACGGGAATCCTATGGATAGAAGCAACCTGCATTCGCACAAAATCTGCTATTTCTTCGGCTACCACTGTTTGACACGAATGTTCGCTAACCAAGATATCACCGAACTTTTCACGTTTTATGCCTACATGCAGCAATGCTCCCATGACATCCCGATGCTCCCATGCAATAAAACGTTGGTTACCCTTAATTTCGAACAAGCGCAAGCCAAAATCGACATCCTCAGGTACGATATAGGAAGGATGCAACAGGGCACGTACCCTCTCTGCACCATCGTATCCCCCGGATGCCGATACTCTGACGTCCTGTACTTGTGAAGTAAGACTTTGTAGAATAAAAAGCTGGCGTGGATCAAGGAAATCCGTCAAGCGTATGATTTGCCGCTCATCCACTAGCCTTAGCATTTCCAGCGCCCGTTCTACGAATGGATATTCTTCTTTTTTAAAGTGATGGTAAATACTCATCTACAAATCGCTCTCTTTACAAGAACCTACTCAATAAAGAAAAAAGGCCCTCTCTAGCAAAATACAATGCAATCATGGCAACCATTGGGGATAGGTCAATAAAGCCAAGCGGCGGAATGAAACGGCGGAAAATAGATAGATAAGGCTCTACCAATCGTTCCAGCAATTGACCAATAGACGTTTCCCTCATTTGTGGCACCCATGACATAAAGACATAGGCAATTACCATGTAAAAGTAGATTTGAAACGCAAAATTAATAATTGCAACCAATGTATACATCTGTTCACCTCAGTAACTTGATGTCTTACTCTTCTACTATTACGCTTGAAATGGTTCCCTGGATATCTACATGATCAGGCGTGCAAACAAAAATTTGTTCTCCTACCTTTTGGATATCCCCATTCAAGGCATAGACCGTGCCACTGAGGAAATCAATAATGCGTTTTGCCTGATCGTTCTCCACACGTTGTAAATTAACTACAACAGGTCTTCTATTTCGCAAGCTATCTGCGATATCCTGGGCATCGCTATAATGACGCGGTTCAAATAGCATGAGCCTAATACCTTCCCGGTCTCTGGCTGCATGCAGGCTCACCACATTGCTTCCCGCTGATGATTTCTGGCCATTTTTCTTAGGAGGAGCTTCCTGTTCACGATCTTCTTCCACATATTCTTCTACGTACTCTTCATTTTCCAGACCAAAAAAATTCATAAGTTTATTCATGACACCCAAATTCCTTCCTCCTCTCCGGACAAAGCCGCGCTTATTCTGCTATTCCGGTTGCACGAGTACGGAGCCCAGCCGCACAAACGTGGCTCCTTCTTCAATTGCGATCTCAAAATCTCCTGACATGCCCATGGATAATTCTTGGACAGTCACTCGAGGTAAATTGCATTCTTTGAGTCGTTGTTGCCATTCGCGCAAGCCCCGAAACACGTACCGAATCTCTTCGGGGTCTTCTGTTTGCGGTGCCATGGTCATTAATCCATCAACGCTTATGTGTTCCATATTACTAATTTCTTTGACAAAAGCCAAGACATCATCTGGATGTAAACCAAATTTTGTTTCCTCTTGGGAAATATTTATTTGTAAAAAGCAAGAAACAACGATTCCTAGCTTACTAGCACGTTTTTCTATTTCTTGAGCCAACGATAATCTGTCTAGGGAATGTATGTAAGTAAAACGCCCCACTACATCTTTGATCTTGTTTGTTTGTAAATGACCGATATAGTGCCAAACCGCCTTGTCTTTATACGCTTCGTACTTTGGAAGGGCATCTTGAATCCGATTTTCCCCGATGTGGGTTAGCCCAGCGGCGATAATTTCCCCGATTGCGGGTGTATCTACATATTTCGTCACAGCTACGACTTTTACCTCTTCACGCTGACGATTTGACCGTTTACAAGCTGCCGATATTTTCTGTTCGATATCGACCAAACGCTGTTCAACTGTAGCTTTTGCTACCATTCTAGTCATGTTGTTTGCTCCCTCCATCCAATAAATGAAGCCATTCTACCTGTGTTCCCTCGATCCTTTCGATGCGAAAAAAACAAATCGTTGCGACAACTTGTGCAATAATGTGTCGTACTAATATGATCGGCAGGAACTCCCGCCTCTTCCACTATTACTTGATTTAACCGGCGTAAATCTAGCATGTAATGACTGGTTTTGTGACTAGGCTGTACAGCTTGCTCCCAGCTAGAAGCCGCTGTACCAGCCTGCTGCATCACGCGCTCGTCCACTTCATAGCAGCAGGCCCCGATACTAGGTCCAATTGCTACATAGATATCCTCTGGGTTCGATTGATACTCCCGACGAAAAGCCTCTATCATTTCCCGTCCAATTAAGGAAACCGTACCCTTCCATCCTGCATGAGCCAGTCCTATCGCATTGCGGATTGGGTCAAGAAAAAAGAGAGGGACACAATCCGCATAAAAGGAGGTTAAGAAAACCCCTTGCTCAGTGGTATATAAGCCATCTGTATTTGTAATGACACTCTCTAAACTATCTCTGCCGGCTCCCATCTGGCCGGCAGAAATTTTGGTTACTTTATTACCGTGAATCTGATCAGCGCAGGTCCATGTTTCAAACGAAAATCCCTGCTGATCAGCTAGTTGTTGGCGATTTTTAATGACATGGTTAGGATCATCTCCCACATGTAATCCCATATTACACACTTGTGGACTATCCGTATTCTGTATCCCCCACCTTGTCGTAAATCCTGCTGTTAGTCCAGGATAAGCAGACTCCCATTTCTTTAGATGCAGAGTGTGAGTCGTATTGTTTAACTGAAATGGCTCCATGTATCTGCTCTCCTCTCATATTACCCTATCTAATATCTTACTGGTTTTGTATCGGTCAGGGCAAGTAAATCACTCTGATTTTTGTGATATCTGTTTTGCTTTTCGTCAATCTTTTAGGAAAGCTCCTCATCAGCATGCTTGGACTCCAGTTTAAGGGGTTCCTCTACTCGAACCAGTACAACATCCTTCCCAATCTTAACAATATTTCGCCAAGGAATAACATACTCATTTGAGCCTGAAAACAATCCGAAGAAACGGCCTTCACCCGGAACGACAATCGCCTCGACGCGCCCTGCCTTTAAATCGATTTCTAAATCAGAAATTTGCCCTAACCGCTTCCCATCTATAATGTTAACGACTTCCTTGATTTGAAATTCTGAAATTTTCACCATAGGAATTCACCACTCTTTCTTTTCAACTACTCGCCTTCAAGCCCTCGCTATTATGTATATGTGCCTTTCGTTTTAAAAAGTAGTTCCATTAAAAATAGCCCTGTTCAAGCAATATGTTATCACTTGAACAAGGCATGGGTATAAAGCCTGCTATAATTCTGCCAATGGGAACTGGCCTTTCGTTCATTCTTTTGGTGCTATATCAGCTAGGATTGAACATGCTTTTGCATATGGGAAATCGCCGCTTTTTCCAATCTTGAGACCTGTGCTTGCGATATCCCAATTTCCTCTGCTACCTCCATCTGGGTTTTTCCTTCATAGAAGCGCATGGACAAAATCATTTTTTCTCGATCCCCTAAACGTTGCATACCTTCCCGAAGAGCAATCTCTTCAACCCAGAAGATATCCTTGTTTTTTTCATCGCTGATCTGATCCATTACAAAGATAGGATCTCCTCCGTCCTGATAGATCGGTTCAAATAAAGAAACGGGGTCCTGAATGGCATCGAGAGCAAACACGACATCCTCTTTCGATACATTTAAGGCATTAGAAATTTCCACGATGGTGGGTTCGCGAGAGTGCTTATTCGTCAAACTGTCGCGTACTTGCAACGCTTTATAAGCAATATCTCGCAGGGAACGCGATACGCGAATTGGATTGTTATCGCGCAGGTATCGTCTGATTTCTCCTATAATCATTGGAACAGCATATGTCGAAAATTTAACGTTCTGCCCAAGATCAAAGTTGTCAATCGCCTTCATCAAACCGATACATCACACCTGAAACAGATCGTCTACATATTCTCCCCGATTATTAAACCGTTGAATAACACTTAACACCAGACGTAGGTTCCCATTCACCAACTTTTCTCTGGCAGAGTGCTCACCGCTCTGTAATCGTTCAAAGAGCTCCCGCATTTCTTTGTTGTTTAGTACCGGAAGCTTTGAAGTGTCTACTCCACAAATCTCAACCTTGTTGCGCGACACACCATTCCCTCCTCAGAGAAAAAAAGTCCCTATCCGTATGTACTCCGCCTTATTGCCCTCTCACTTTTGCATGCAAGAAAAAGGAGCAAATGATCCCTTATTAAAAAACAGGGCGGCAGGGAAAATGGTTTTGTGAAAACCACTTTCTGGTATGGATAGGAACAGTATTTCCAGAGGTTCATAAATTATGCGTCACACCATTTTGTTAAATTCTTTTCGTAGTCGTTTGATTATTCGCTTTTCTAAACGCGAAATATACGATTGTGAGATACCTAAGAGATCAGCTACATCCTTTTGCGTCTTCTCCTCTTCCCCAGCTAATCCAAAACGTAATTCCATAATCACCCGCTCTCGGTCAGAGAGCTTGTCGAGCGCTTTATGCAATAATTTTCTGTCCACCTGATCCTCAATATTTTTGTAGATCGTATCATTTTCTGTGCCCAGAACGTCCGAGAGCAATAGCTCATTTCCATCCCAATCAATATTTAAAGGTTCATCAAATGATACTTCTGAACGTATCTTATTATTACGACGCAAATACATAAGAATCTCGTTTTCAATACACCGAGAAGCATAGGTAGCCAGTTTGATGTTTTTTTCAGGATCAAAAGTATTCACTGCTTTAATTAGACCAATCGTCCCAATACTAACCAAATCCTCAATGTTAATACCCGTATTTTCAAATTTTCGGGCAATATAAACAACTAGGCGTAGATTGCGTTCAATCAACATACTTCGAACGGCTCCATCACCGGATGGAAGGCGAGCGAGCAAGACTTCTTCTTCTTCGCGCGTTAGGGGCGGGGGAAGCGCTTCACTGCCACCTATGTAATAGATTTCTTCTGCTTTCACTCCAATTTTGAGCAAAATGCGATACCACATTAATTGGACATATAGACGAATTTTTACGTACATGCTAGCCCTCCTGTTCTAATGATGATGTATGAATTCCTTTTATCTTGTTAGCTGGTTGAACTGGTTCAATATCATGGGTGACTTCATTTATTTCTTGGCGTTGAATTAATGCGGGATGCACAATCGATTCATATCTGCCGTCTGCTGATAATGCAATGGGGTTTAATCCAATTAATACACGTTCTGAAGCGAGGCGCAGCCCATTGTGTATTACTGTCACCTGCTCCGGCCGAATGGCTACCATGAAATCCATTCCCCTAGACACACTCCGAAACGGTACGAGGCGTAGTTTCCCTTGCCACTGTAGCGGAAGTTCATCCAGTGTTTTCTCCAGTCTCGGAAGTTTATCCCCCTCCTCTCTTGCTACTTCTAAAATAGGTAATGGCAAAACTTGTTCAAATAATCGAGACTCCATAACCATGACTGGGATACGCGTTATGGGTTCATGTAATTGGTTGCCCGTATCAACCAATCCCCGGCATATAATTACTTGACTGGAGATTTTCACCTCTACCTCCACTAAAAATGCTTCTATTTTTCGTGGCTCCTGAATTGACTGATAGCTTTTCCTGCTTAGCAGAAATACCAGTACAATCCCTAGACACACGATCAGTAATGTTGGCTTAGTTCCTACTCCAAAACTATCGTTATGAGTCACTAAGATGCCTTGGATGATTTCATGTTGACTCGTAGTCAATAGAGTAAGGGCATATACGCCTCCTCCAAAAACAAAGGAAACAAAATAAAAAATAGCCAGATGATGTAGAAAGTGTGTAAGTCGCTTAAAACCAAATGCAATCCATAAAATAAATAGAGAGAAAAGTAGCTTTGTAAACCACGCATATATTCCTGAAAAGGCTGGAAAAAAGTAAAAGGCCACATAACAGCTTCCTACTGCTGATGCAAGCAACAATCTCCACCAAATAATCCGTTCTTTTCGAAAAAAAGCGGTAAACCATAATAATAAGGCATCAATTACAAAATTCAGGAGTAGAATGATATCCAGATAGACGACCATGTACTGTCTTCACCTCCGTCTGGCAAAAACAGTATATCTCAATGTATATGTAAAGTCTGTCAAAACTTGACCGCATTTTTTCCCTTTTTTTGTTGAAAAAACAAGGCGAGGTAATCCTGTTTTCCTTGACAATAGGCTGGGTTACTGATCAATAGAATTCTGACCTAAAATCAATCGCCCTTGCTTATAAAAAAGAAAAGAAAGCCTTCAGCAGATTCTAGTAAACTCATTTCTTAAAGTAGAGTTGGAAAGGATGAAAAGGAAATGACAATTCAACTACATATAAAGGCTGCTCCCTTTTCTGCAGCAGCCTTTATTAACATTTTTCAAAAATAAAGTTTTTTAATTTAATATGCTATAAATAAAATAACAAAAAAACCTTGCTCTCTTTACAGAAAACAAGGTTTTTCTATGTTTGTTAGTTGTAGATGAAGCTTTCTTCTTCCTCTACACTATTTTATCTGATTGATTATTTCTTACGACGACGATTACGCAAGAATGCCGGGATGTCTAGATTATCCAAGTTGCTTAGATTAATAGACTTGTCTTCTTCCATTTCACGAGAACGTGAAGGAACAGATGGTTGTTGCGGTGCTGCGCTACGAGTAGCTTGTTGTTGTAGCTCAGCCTGCGGGCGGCGGGTTGCCGCTGCAACATGGCGTTGGTTATCAGCAAAACCAGTTGCGATTACTGTTACTAGGATTTCATTTTTTAGATCTTCGTTAATAACCGCACCGAAAATCATGTTTACTTCTGGGTCCGCTGCAGAGGAAACAATATCGGCTGCTTCATTTACCTCATACAAGCTCAAGCTAGTACCACCCGTAATGTTCATAAGTACACCACGAGCTCCATCAATAGATGTTTCTAGTAATGGACTGGAGATTGCTTTACGTGCGGCCTCTGCTGCACGATTTTCTCCACTAGCGACACCAATACCCATAAGAGCCGATCCACGCTCGGTCATGATGGTTTTGACATCAGCAAAGTCAAGGTTAATCAAACCAGGGGTTGCAATCAAATCAGAGATACCCTGTACACCTTGACTTAGTACATTATCAGCTGTTCGGAAAGCTTCTAGCATAGGCGTATTTTTATCAACGATTTCAAGTAGACGATCATTTGGAATAACAATGAGTGTATCTACTTTTTCTTTTAAAGCAGCAATACCCGCTTCAGCTTGCAAAGAGCGTTTGCGTCCTTCAAAGGAGAACGGTCTTGTTACTACCCCAACTGTTAAAGCACCTAATTCTTTAGCAATTTCAGCAATCACAGGGGCTGCACCAGTACCGGTACCTCCACCCATTCCTGCAGTAACAAATACCATATCAGACCCGCGCAGTGCATTCTCAACCAATTCGCGGCTTTCCTCTGCTGCCTTCTTACCTACATCAGGGTTCGCACCTGCACCAAGACCACGTGTCAGCTTCTCCCCGATTTGTAGCTTGATATCAGCGTTAGACAGGTGTAGCGCCTGGGCATCAGTATTCACCGTAATGAATTCAACACCTTTTACTCCGCCTGCAATCATTCGGTTTACAGCATTGCTG
>ENA-UOTW01000053-UOTW01000053.1-synthetic-metagenome-genome-assembly--contig:-NODE-53-length-30948-cov-2.313631_pt1 | contig 30948 bp, 29 predicted proteins | sample MGYA00238141_ERZ746978 | MGnify/ENA primary metagenome ERZ746978 (study PRJEB28755, sample SAMN02352454) | synthetic metagenome | study: EMG produced TPA metagenomics assembly of the Artificial... | reverse complement strand
CGATCATGGCGTGATCGGGATTGGCTTGCTTGACTTTATCACTACCAAAATAAGCATCGTTCCCAGCTGCTGCGACTACGATAACACCACTGTCAACAGCATTTTTGACCGCATACTGTTCGGTATTCGTCTCATCTACATATCCAGCGGAAGACCCCAGACTAAGATTAATCACATCTGCTTTTTTAGCAATAGAATCGGTCATTGCAAATAAAATGGATTCACTAAGCCCAGAAATGCTCCCCTGATAATTGCTAAAAACTTTTTCGCTAAGCAATTGAGCTTCGGGTGCAACCCCTTTTACTTTACCATTTCCAGCTACTATTCCCGCCACATGCACACCATGCTGAGATTCCCCTACATCTTGAGTTATTTGATTGCGATCAGCCCAATTATATCCTGTAATAACCTTTTGTGATGCTCCAGACTTTTTTTGTGCTGCTTGTTTATCGTGAGGTGCTGGAAAATCAGGGTGTTTATGATTAATGCCTGTATCCACAATGGAAATCAACATCCCTTCCCCTTTTACACCCAACTCCTGCCAGGCTCTATCTGCCTCGATCATCGACAAAGTAGATTTTCCAGCCTTAGCCACAGACTCTCCTTTCATTACATGCTTCAAGGCATTCCATTCGTTTGCTTGATTCTGAAGCATGTTAAAAAGATTGCCCGGGGAATGACCGCCTGCTTTTTTTGGAAAAGAAGCACTAGTCGCCTCCCAAATATCTTTTTGAATTTGCTCACGTGAAATGATTTGCTGCGTGTTATCAATCGTCTGGTGGTTATGTAAAACAGTATCTGCTCCAACGTAATTGACCGGATAATATAGCAACGGTACAACTGCACCGGTACTAAGCACTTTGATCATTTGTTTCTTCATACGCAGCCCCCTCCTGGTGAAAATTCCTCATGTAGTATCTTCATCAGTTTGCCAAAGGAAGCTTATGGGTATACACCCGTACCATTACAAGGGAAGGAAAGCATACTACCAATTTTTTCAAAATAAAAAAAAGCCCTCTCACTATCGAGAAGGCTTTTCCTGAATTCATGTCGTATAAAAAGGGAAGAAAGTATCTTCTTACGAGAAGAAGAAGGATTTAATAGCATGCTTCGTGGTTTCTTTATTCATATGAGCAATGGAAGTAGTAAGCGGGATGCCTTTCGGGCAAGACTGTACGCAGTTTTGCGAGTTACCGCAGTAGCTAATTCCGCCCTCCTCCATCAAGGAATCTAAACGCTCATGCTTGTTCATTTTTCCTGTCGGATGCTCATTAAATAGACGCACCTGAGAAATGGCAAATGCACCAATAAATGGTGATTTATCATTTACGTTCGGACATGCTTCTAAACACACACCGCAGGTCATACATTTAGATAGTTCGTATGCCCATTGGCGATCTACTTCCGCCATTCTTGGTCCTGGTCCTAAATCATGGGTACCATCGATCGGAATCCATGCTTTCACCCGTTTTAAAGCATCGAACATGCGGCTGCGATCTACAGTTAAATCGCGTTGTACAGAGAACGTTTTCATCGGCTCGATACGCACTGGTTGTTCTAACTTATCAATGAGAGCGGAACAGGCTTGGCGTGGTTTTCCGTTAATGACCATCGAGCAAGCACCGCACACCTCTTCTAAACAGTTAGATTCCCAAATGACCGGTTTAGTCTTCTGGCCTTGCGAGTTAACCGGGTTGCGTTGAATCTCCATTAACGCTGAAATTACGTTCATATTTGGACGATATGGAATTTTAAACTCTTCTTTATAAGGCGTGGAATCAGGTGTGTCTTGTCGGGTAACGATCAGATGGATTAAACGATCAGCCATGATCATTTCCCTCCTTTTTTATCACTGGTATAGTCACGCTTACGTGGTTTGATTAAGGAAACGTCTATATCCTCATAATAGATTTCTGGCGCTGTTGTTTCCGGATTATACTTCGCCATTGTCGTTTTCATGAAGCGTTCATCATCACGCTCAGGGAATTCAGGCTTGTAGTGTGCGCCGCGACTTTCATCACGTTGTAGGGCACTAATTGTAACAGCACGAGCTAGAACAAGCATGTTCCACAAATGACGTGTAAACTGCGCTCCAGAGTTGCTCCATTGCTGTGTATCTTGAATGTTGATGTTTTTGTAGCGCTCCATGAGCTCCAAAATCTTATCATCTGTTTTTTGCAATCGATCGTTGTAGCGAACCACTGTTACGTTATCAGTCATCCACTCGCCCAACTCTTTATGGATTACGTATGCATTTTCTGTACCGTCCATTTTTAACATGTTGTCGTATTTCTCTTGTTCTTGCTTGGAATAGCTGTCAAATAAGCTACTTGGAAGATCATCTGAGAGCTTATCCAACGAGTTGATGTAATTGATTGCATTTGGACCAGCAACCATACCACCATAAATAGCAGACAACAGCGAGTTCGCACCCAGACGATTACCGCCATGTTGAGATTAATCGCACTCACCTGCAGCAAATAGACCCGGGATATTTGTCATTTGGTTGTAATCTACCCACATACCGCCCATGGAATAGTGAACTGCTGGGAATATGCGCATTGGTACTTTTCGTGGATCTTCCCCAACAAATTTTTCATAAATTTCAATGATACCGCCTAGTTTTACATCCAATTCCTTTGGATCCTTATGAGACAGATCCAAATACACCATGTTTTCGCCGTTGATACCCAATTTCATATCTACACAGACATGGAAAATTTCACGAGTCGCAATGTCGCGTGGTACGAGGTTTCCGTATGCAGGATATTTCTCCTCTAAGAAGTACCATGGTTTCCCATCTTTATACGTCCAAATGCGGCCACCTTCTCCACGAGCTGATTCAGACATGAGGCGTAGTTTATCATCGCCAGGAATAGCAGTTGGGTGAATTTGGATAAATTCTCCGTTTGCGTAAATAACACCCTGTTGATACAACGCAGATGCGGCTGTACCTGTGTTAATAATAGAGTTAGTAGATTTACCAAAGATAATACCAGGGCCACCAGTCGCCATGATAACTGCATCCGCATGGAAGGCTTTAATTTCACCTGAACGCATGCTCTGTGCAGTTATCCCACGACAGACACCCGCATCATCAATAACGGCACCGAGGAAATCCCAGTACTCATATTTTTTCACAAGTCCTTCCGTCTCATAACGGCGTACTTGCTCATCTAGTGCATATAGTAATTGCTGTCCTGTCGTTGCTCCAGCAAATGCAGTACGGTGATGCTTCGTTCCCCCAAAGCGACGGAAGTCTAGCAATCCTTCCGGAGTACGGTTGAACATAACTCCCATACGGTCTAGCATATAAATGATTCCAGGTGCTGCATCACACATTGCTTTTACTGGTGGTTGGTTCGCTAGGAAGTCACCGCCATAAATCGTGTCATCAAAGTGTTCCCAAGTAGAGTCGCCTTCCCCTTTGGTATTAACAGCTCCATTAATACCGCCCTGCGCACAGACTGAGTGAGAGCGCTTAACCGGAACTAGGGAAAAAAGTTCTACGGCTACCCCTTTTTCTGCTGCTTTAATTGTCGCCATTAGTCCAGCTAGGCCACCGCCGACAATAATTAATTTACCCTTCGCCATGTTTTATTCCCCCTTCTCTTACACGAATGCGAATACGGCACGCAAGCCTACGTAGGATAATGCTACGAACAGAATCATGGTGAAATAAGTTGCCATACGTTGTGAACGTGGCCCTACTGTAATGCCCCAATGCACTAAGAACGACCATACACCATTGCAAAGGTGGAACACAGCGGATAGAACACCTACAGCGTAAAACGCTATCATTACTGGGTTAGTGAAAATATCATGCATGAGGTCATAGTTAATTTCGGCAGTACCAAGTGCTTTGACAATACGTGTTTGCCATACATGCCACGCTATGAAAATCAGCGTGAAAACACCTGTAATACGCTGCCAGAGATACATTTGATTACGGAAAAACGAGTAGTTGCCATTGTTCGGTTTTGCTTGAAATGCGAGATATAGACCGTAAATGGCGTGGAACAACAGTGGGAGATAAATGAATGCAAATTCCAAAAACAATAAGAACGGTGCCTTTTCAATTAGGCCAACCGCTTCGTTAAATGCTTCCGGCCCTTTGGTTGCTTGAAAGTTCGCCGTTAAATGGAACAGTAAAAACAACCCGATCGGAAACAACCCGAGTAGAGTGTGAAGCTTGTGCAAAGCGAAGTTTTTCTTACTTGCCATGCCTTGGGTCCCCCCTTCATTGATGTGTGGAAAATGTTATCTTACAATACCTATGCCATCACCATGCAGGCTCAAGCAAGACACATGTTCCGCTCCGCTTCCACTTTGGAAGAACATCCTCTATTCACGAAAAACCAATCCCTCAATAGGGAAACACAAAATGTTTCCAGTTTGCGAAATGGTTCCAAAAGTCTGTCAATCCAACGCATAAAAAACCGCGGGCGCAAACGAGATGTGTCTAAATAAAGAATAAAGATTGGAAATTATGTGACCAAAACCAATTGTACTCCTACCTCTTAGTAGCGTCAAGCAATTGAATAGACTTAATACATTCTTAGATTAATTGTAATCTATATCATTCCTAGCTTTTCTTGTTATTTATTCTTATTATGACCACGTATCTATCAGATATACTCTGACTCATCCCTCATTAACTCCTATCATTTTCCTAGTCTTAGCATAATTGTTTTTTTCTCTCATAGAATAGAAATCATGCACAAAAGGAGGACGAGCTAGAGTGAGACAAGCTACTGATATCCTACAGCAGCTTTTACCTGAGTTTTCAGTATATGATTGTCAGCGTATGCAACAAATGAACATGCCTTTTGCCGGTCATCTCTTTTTTCGAAATGTAGTCACTCAGGAATTACTGGGAGATTGCGAAGCTCCTATTCTTTATTGGATGGGGAAAGAGATAGGCGAGACCTATCATATACATGCGGCGGAAGATCTGATATTAGCCTTCATCCAGCTCGGCTTAGGAAAGCTGGAATTAACCTTGTGTACAGCTAGACAAATTGAATATCTCCTGACTCATCCTCATCTTACCATGCAGACTACAAACCGACTAGAACGCACCCTACAGTTTGAGACAGGCTTTATTGCTGGATCGATTGGCAAATGGTTAGAGCGTGAGTCAAATGCCACACTCACTCTTCTGGGAAAGGACAAAAAAAAAGAACCAACTGCACACATTCAGGTTGTTATCTCAGGGTAACAACCTGTTTTTACGTGCAGAGCTCTTATATTCGTTACATCGTTACTAGTTGTCATTGTCATGGTTTCCTACCTGTCTGCTTTCTCTTCATCATCTGATAAGCTGGTTATCCAATCAATTGTGAGGTTTGTTGCTCTTTCACTGTTACAGGAAAATAAGGCCCTACTAGCTGAGCCATTTTATCCATTTCAACTAAAAAACCATCATGTCCAAATACAGAGTCAATTGCAAAAAAATCAACATCCTTCCCCTGTTGTTTTAACGTAGAGGATAGCCAAAGCTGATGAGGAATTGGATACAACAAATCGTTGGAAATAGCTATACAGACTACCTTGGCTTTGATACGTGACAATGCGTTTTCAATCCCATCTCTTCCCCTACCAATATCGTGTGTATCCATTGCTTTTAGGAGATAGAGATAGCTATTTGCATCAAAGCGCTGCACGAGCTTATCTCCTTGATAACGTAAATAGCTTTCCACTTCAAATGTAGTATCCACTAAGTCGGCATGCACGGTGCCTTGATGGGCCCTGCCAAATCGTTCTTCAAATAATTCGGCTGTCCGGTATGTAATCATGCCAACCATACGCGCTGTTGCCAAGCCGCGAATAGGACCTAACTGAGGATAATAATGTCCATTATTCCAATCTGGATCATTACAAATCGCTTGCCTTGCCACATCATTATAAGCAATGGCCATAGCTGATAACTGAGCGCAGGTAGCTACTGGGATCACTACATCCATCATCTGGGGATATTCAACCGCCCACTCATAAACCTGCATACCACCCATCGAACCGCCAGTGACCGCATATAGATGAGAAATCCCCAGTTGCTCAATGAGCTTGTATTGGGCGCGTACCATGTCTCGGATCGTCACAACAGGAAAATGAGTTGCATATGGCTCTTTAGTCTCCGTATTCATACTTGCAGGACCTGTTGTTCCGTAACAGCCACCTAAGACGTTTGTGCAAATCACGTAATAATAATCGGTATCAATTTCTTTTCCGGGCCCAATCAGCCCTTCCCACCAGCCTGGCTTTTCACCATCACCTACCGCTTGACTGTCTCCAGTTAATGCGTGGCAAACCAAAATTGCATTCGATTGCTCAGAGTTGTACGTACCGCTTGTTGTATAACCGATTTCCACTTGACGGAGCACCTCGCCACATTCCAACGCCAGGTTGTGAATCGTTGCTTTTCTCAATGCAATTCCTCCTATTTCCACTTGATGCCCTAAAGTACAGGTACCTATGTGCTAAAAAACCCCTCTTCCGGAGAAGAGGGGTTTGATCGTATCGACTAGACCCGCTCTTATCTGCCAGACTACTTTATGTGTGCCTGCTGGATTTAGCACCTCTCCGCTTCTCGCGGGGTTGCCGGGTTTCTTCGGGCCAGTCCCTCCACCACTCTTGATAAGAGATTTCTATATAATTCTGTTTATCATACTTCTTTTGAGTAAGAATTGTCAATCTATTTCAACGAAAAGGATTCTTCTCTTTTTATTTGATACATCGTCCACATTCCAATGTCCTGAAAGCCCAAACGTTTATAAATAGCTCCAGCCGCTGGGTTATCATAACACAAGCACAAGCTTCGCCCTTCCGCCAAAACATCCCTGCACAGCGCTACCATACAAGCACTAGCATATCCCCGCTTACGATGAAGGGGATGCGTACAAACACCAACAATCATGGCAGCCATCGAACACTCGGCTGTTGTTGAAACACAGGCTACCGTTTCTGTGTTCACCTCTACATAATAGGTTCTCCCTGTACCGCTTTCCAGTGTGTGTTTCAATGCTTCTTCTGCATCAGCAGATCTGCCAAACTCTTGTATCTGATCACGTAGGCTGACGATTTTTACGACATCATGAACTGTGGCTTTTTTTACCTCAAATCCCTTGATGTCATCCTGAGATAATCGAGAGTCATCTTCTAATTCTGCAAAATAGGTAGTTTTGATCTCATGCTTCGGAAGATGGCTTGCAAAAGCCTGCAAAGAATCTTGTTTTCCTGATAAAACCTCCAGCTTTTTGTCAGCAAGTATAATTTCACTGAACCCTTCGAGATCAAACCTATCCAAAGCATAAAATACGTACGAGTGATAATACCGCAGGAGTACCGCGGAGAGTTTTGTCTGGTCACTTGCTGACCATTCTCCCCATAACTCTTGAAAAGGGGTAGAGAAGCCAAAATTTTCGACATCACCAATAAGAAATAAGTTCAAGCTGCTCTCTTGTGATACCAATTCCATAAATGCTTCATAATCTGCTTCTGTTAGTTTTCGGATCATTTGACAATTCCCTCTCCAAAAGTTTTTCCCTCCATTATTTGAAAAAGTGTACTATTTGTCAATAGAATTCAGAAAAAACACATAAAGCCCGGTGGACATCTCTCCACCAGGCTCCTTGATTAATCCAATCCTATCCCTGTCCATTTGAAGCACTCTACAGTCTGTTTTATCTAAAACAAATTAAGCGTGCACGACAGCATCCACAGAAACATCCAATCCAAACGCCGTATGCAGTGTAGCTACAGCTTGCGCCACTTTTTCTGCCGGGATCACACAAGATACCTTAATATCAGAGGTAGATACCATCCGAATGAGAATATCCTGGCTGGATAAATGACTAAACATATCGGCTGCCACTCCCGGATTGGTTATCATACCAGCTCCTACAATTGAAACTTTTGCAAGGCCAGATTCATATTCCACATGCTCAAAGCCTAACTCTTCCTGATGAGCCACCAAGGTCTCCAGCGTTCTATGTAAATCGTCAGCGGAGATCGTAAAGGAAACATTATTTGCTTTGTCATGATAGGTGCTTTGAATAATGATATCTACATTAATTGAAGCGTCCGCCAATGCTTTAAATAATAAGGATAACATGCCTACTTTTACAGGCATTCCGATAACCGTTATAGAAGATACATCTTTGTCATGAGCTATTCCGCTGATTACTTTGCCTAACTCCATGTTTGTCTCCTCCTCAACCAATGTTCCCTCTTCTTCTGTAAAACTGGAACGAACCACAAGTCGAACTCGATGTTTTTTTGCACTTTCCACAGAACGTGGATGCAAGACACCAGCTCCTAGAGTTGCTAATTCTAGCATCTCATCATATGAAATGGAGCTTACCTTTTGTGCACGAGAAACAATGCGCGGATCGGCTGTAAATACCCCTGATACATCTGTATAGATTTCACAGCAGGTAGCCTGTAGACTAGCCGCAATTGTTACCGCTGTAGTATCAGACCCGCCCCGTCCCAATGTTGTAATTTCTCCGTTTTCGCTAGCTCCTTGAAACCCTGCTACGATGACAATTTTCCCCTGCTGTATTTCTTGCTCAATCCGTTGACTGTTGATCGTACTAATGCGTGCCTTTCCATGCTTCTCTTCCGTTAAAATGCCAGCTTGCCAGCCTGTCATGGACACAGCTTCGTACCCTCTGCTTTGTAGGGCCATACTAAGTAACGCAATGGAAACCTGTTCGCCTGTAGCAAGCAGCATATCCATTTCACGAGCAGGTGGGCTCTCATGTAATTCCTTTGCTAAATCGACCAGCACATCTGTTGTTTTTCCCATAGCAGATACCACAACCACCATGGCATACCCGGCATCCTTATAACGGATAATTCTCTGTGCTACCTCTTGAATACGCTCCGCAGAGCCTACGGATGTTCCTCCGTATTTTTGCACCACAATTTCCATTTCAAATCTCTCCTCTGGTATATTCTGCTAGTCTGGATCATATGCCTTCCTTGATTTATTTATAATGAAAGCTTTTTACTAATTGAAGTACAAAAAAGGCAACGACAAAGGAAATACCTAGTCGTTGCCCTAACTGGACATACACGGTCCCTCCTTCCCCTGATTCACGGAAATGCCAAAGCAAGTAATAATAGCTTTAGCAGCCCGGTGAGATAGCTCTCCATTTGCATGACGGGTAGGACATACAAATGACAGTCTTACGCTTATTCAACGTAAGCCCAGCATGCACCGCTTGGGTATCGCGTGCACACTTCGGCAAATTCCCCTTTCCCAGCTCCATCATAGATTCCCATATCTCCGGAGGGTACTCTTGGTTTTTGCGCCTCTACCTCACTCCTGTATAGGGAAGTGAGGTTGTTGCTTATGAGATTATTCAGAATTATATCACGTTACTTTATCCGTTACAATTCTTTTTAGGATATAAGAAGATACTAGCGTGATACAATGAGCATAGTTTTCGTATCTTTTTATATAGGACATGAAAGGAGGCTTTCTAATGAAAGATAATAAAACCTTACAGAACCAAACCGAGGCAACCACGGACAATAACGCACCTTCCTCCGTACAGTTGAACTCAAAATCCACCTCGTCTGTTGTTCTTATCACTGGGTGTTCAAGCGGCTTTGGAAAACAAATTAGTATCGCTCTTGCAGAAGCTGGCTATCAAGTGATCGCCACAATGCGTGATGTAACAAAAAAAGAGCCTCTTCTTCAAGAGGCTTCAGCCCGTGGCATTAAGGATCGTTTACACATGATCCCCTTAGATGTTACGAAACAAGATAGTATTACGCAGGCCATCGACCAAACGCTACAACTATTTGGCAAGATAGACATATTGATTAACAATGCTGGCTATGCGACTGGCGGTTTTACTGAAGAAATCCCTCTAGAGGACTGGCGCAGTCAGTTTGAAACCAATTTTTTTGGAGCGGTAGCCACTACTCAAGCGGTTTTAAAACCCATGCGTGAGCAAAGGAGCGGTCTCATTATCAATATGAGCAGCATTTGCGGACAATTTGGCTTCCCTATGCTCGGTCCCTACACCGCCTCCAAACATGCACTAGAAGGCTTCAGTGAATCTCTACGCTTAGAAATGCTCCCATTTGGCATCAAGGTAGTCCTAATAGAGCCTGGGCCATATCGAACTGATATATGGGAAAAAAGCATAGAAGCAGCAGCTTTCTCACCTGAGTCTCCCTATCATCCCTTTTTAGAGTATTTGCAACAGCAAGCCAAGCACAACGCCATGCACTCTGGCGATCCAGAAGAAGTAGTCCACACCGTATTACGTATTGTAAAAGCTCCTAATCCGTCTTTTCGTTGTCCGGTTGGAAAAAGTGTAAAAAGCTTACTCTTTAGTAAAAAAATATTACCCTGGAGATTCATAGAGCTACTTGTAAAAAAGCAATTACACAAAATTAGGAAGAAATAAGCTTATTTCTCATCCTTCAATCCTCTTAAGTGCGCAATAATATCTCTTGCTAATTTATCACCAATACCAAGCTGGCGGAAATCTTCCACTGTTGCTTCCCGCATCTTTTTCAACGAGCCGAAATGCTGAAACAGCTTCTTCCGCCGCTTCTCTCCTATGCCTGGTATCTCATCTAATTGGGAAGAAAGCATTGTTTTCGAACGGGCCTGACGATGAAACGTGATAGCAAAGCGGTGTACTTCATCCTGAACGCGTTGCAACAAATAAAACTCATGGCTGTCCCGTTTAAGCTCTACAGGCATAGGCGGGTCACCATAGAGTAGCATCGCTGTTTTATGCTTCTCGTCCTTAGCGAGTCCACAGACGGGGATAAACAGTCCTAATTCATTTTCTAACACATCCATCGCCGCACTAATTTGACCTTTGCCTCCATCAATTACAATTAGATTTGGCAATGGCTGATTTTCTTTTAACAGGCGAGAATATCTACGTAAAATAACCTCTCGCATGGAACCGTAATCATCAGGGCCTTCTACTGTTTTTATTTTATATTTTCGGTACTCCTTCTTGTCTGGTTTCCCATCGGTAAAGACAACCATGGCCGAGACAGGTTCCGTTCCCTGTATGTTAGAGTTGTCAAAGGCCTCAATACGATGAGGGGTTCCTATTCCCATAATGTTGCCTAAATTATGGACAGCCTGCACAGTACGGGCATCATCCTTTGCTAATAGGGCAAATTTCTCAGCTAGGGCAATGCGAGCATTTTCGTTAGCCATATCAATTAGTTCATGCTTTTTCCCGCGTTTTGGAGTCAGCACTTTTACTCCTAGCCATTCCGAGATCAGCTCCGGCTCACTTTCCTCAGGAAGTAAAATCTCTTTTGGTAGAGCTTGCTGTTTTTCAAAATAATACTGTGCTACAAACGACATGAAATCCTCTATAGCGTCTCCGTAAAAAGGAAACGAGCTTGTATCACGCTCGATTAGTTTACCTGAACGCATATAGAAGACCTGAACGCACATCCAGCCCTTATCGGTATGATAACCAAAAATATCGCGGTCAACTGTATCAGTCAATGTAATCTTTTGCTTCTCCATGACTGCTTCAATATTATGAATTTGGTCACGAAATTCCTTTGCTCGTTCAAACTCCAAATTTTCGGCAGCCAACATCATTTTCTCTGTTAGGATTTCCTTCGTCGCCTTATGGCCGCCATCTAGGAATCTAGCAATCTCATCAACAATGCGTAGATTCTCCGCCTTATCCACCTCGAACACACAGGGTGCCATACATTGATGCATGTGGTAATACAAGCATACCTGCTTCGGCATATTTTTACATTTACGCAGCGGGTATAAACGATCCAGTAGCTTCTTCACTTCTTGGGCAGCGGTCGCATTGGGATACGGTCCAAAATACTTCGCCTTATCCTTTAAAGTACGACGCGTGATCTCCAAACGCGGATGCACTTCATTGGTAATTTTAATATAGGGGTATGTCTTATCATCTTTTAATAAAATATTGTATCTAGGATCATATTTTTTGATCAGATTACATTCTAAAATAAGCGCCTCAATCGGGCTAGAGACGACAATATATTCAAAATCAGCAATTTCATTTACTAATAGCTGAGTTTTACCATCATGACTGCCAGTAAAATAGGAACGAACGCGATTTTTTAATACCTTAGCTTTTCCCACATAGATAATGTCGCCATTCGCATTTTTCATTAGATAACAGCCTGGCTTATCCGGCAATATCGCAAGCTTATCTTTGATCTGACTCACGTCGCGTTCTCCCTTCCTAGTAGTATGTACTCCATCTATTTCTTCCGAATCCAAATGGTTTTTTCGCCTATCCTTTATCCTAGCACACTTGTTCTCTTTTTCCTACTTATAAAGATTGGGATGGGAAACAAAAAAACCCGCACTCCTTTTCAGGAGCCGGGCTTTTAGAACGCATGCTGTACATTTCGACTCAGACGCACTTGTTCTTTTGCAACAATCTTACAGATGTTTGTTGATTGTTTCCATCAAAGCATCTTTTGGTTTAAATCCAACCATTTTGTCCACAGGTTGACCGTCTTTGAAAAGAATCAAAGTTGGGATGGACATAACGCCAAATTTACCAGCAGATTCTGGATTGTCGTCAACATTTACTTTCACGATTTTAAGCTTTTCGCCTACTTCTTTATCCATATCCTCAAGCACAGGAGCGATCATTTTGCAAGGTCCACACCATGGAGCCCAAAAGTCTACCAATACTGTACCTTGTTCGATATCTTGTGCAAAAGATTGATCAGTTGCATTTGTAATAGCCATAGGATAAAATCCTCCTTTACTCTTAAAAAATAACTTAAAGTCTTCTGAAAGTATATCATCTATAGCCAAAATTGACCATGACTCAAAATACTTTCATTATACTTTGAAAAAATAATTCCTATTTCTATCTTATCCTGCTACAAAATGGTTGAATCCATTCGTTACAGTTACTCAAATCCATTAATAAAAAAGCAAATCGTTTCTTCCTCATCCTCAGTTAACTCTCTTTGGAGGTGTGCCGACATCTCTCTCTTAATTTTTTCCTGATCACCCTGGAACTTTTCAGCGAGAAAAGCTGTATTTTTTAGCAGCAGAAGCTCTTCTTCAAACTCGGCTTTCGTTAAAGGGGCCTCTTGAGTTGTAGCGTTTGACTATGTGAAATGATCGGCATATCCATTTCTTTCAAACCAAATACATGATCCCAATGCCAGTGTGTGAGGACTAACCAATCACCTTTGATGTGTAATTCACCCAACTGTTCTAGAAATAGCTTCGCATGGCTGGAAGAATTGCCGGCATCAATCAAAAGTGTTTTTCTATCTCCCACTATTGCTGCTAATATGGGACGATCAGTTTCCTGATAGGGGGTAAGATATAAAATACGTTTTGACATTTGTATCAGTTGCTGCAATTTCTTCCCTCCTGACTCTCTTGTTTATTTCGTAGCGGATCGTTGCTCTGTATTTCTTCATTAATATGATTTTTTCATCTTTTCTTACTCTAAAGTAATTTCTCCACAAAAGCAAAAAACTACGGTCCTTTCTTAAGCAACCGTAGTCTAAGCAATCATATTTATTATGTTTTATCCCACTACTACCTTTTTAAATTCCTCGGTTAGCAACGGTACTACTTCAAACAAGTCACCCACGATTCCATAGTCAGCTACTTGGAAAATAGGGGCTTCTGGGTCTTTATTGATAGCCACAATCACTTTGGAGTTTGACATTCCTGCCAAGTGTTGAATAGCTCCAGAAATTCCGCAAGCGATATATAAATCAGGTGTTACCACTTTACCCGTTTGACCAATTTGCAGTGCATAGTCGCAATAATCTGCATCGCAAGCTCCACGGGAAGCACCAACTGCTGCTCCTAGAACCTCAGCTAGTTCTTCTAGCGGCTGGAAGCCTTCCTTGCTCTTCACGCCACGACCACCAGCGATAATAACCTTTGCTTCAGATAAATCTACTTTGCCAGATGTTTTGCGAACGACTTCTTTAATAACACTGCGTAGATCCTTTAGTTCTACGTCTACCGCGATCACTGTAGCAGATTGACCTGGCTTTGCTTCACCCAGCGCAATGTTGTTTGGACGGATCGTTGCGAATATTTTGTCATCGGAGAAGATGCGCTTTTGAAAAGCTTTCCCTGCATAAATAGGACGTGTAAAAACTGGACCTGCTTCCACATTAGTCACATCTGAAATCAGACCTAATCCTAATCGAGCAGCAACTCGTGGTGCGATATCACGTCCAATCGCTGTATGCCCTGCTACGATAGCGTCTGGATTCACCTCTTGAATGATCTTTACCACAGCCTGTGCATAAGCATCTGGAGCATATTGGTCCAATGTTGCATTTTTTACTGCATAAAGGCTAGTCGCTCCGTATTCCCCCAGCGCATTGGCATATGTATCTGCATCGCTACCAAATGCGGCAGCTACTACTTCGCCACCCTCTGCAATGATCTGGGCGGCAGCCAATGCCTCCAAGGAAACGTTACGCAATTGATGATCACGTGCTTCAGTTAGTACGAGTACTTTTTTCATTTGGAAGTCCTCCCTTAGATCACTTTTGCTTCGTTACGCAGTAGTTGCACTACTTCAGCCACTTGGCTTGGAATATCACCTGACAAGATACGACCTGCCTCTTTCTTTTCCGGTACATATTGATACACGATCTCGGTTTTACTTGCTACCTCTTCTGCTGTAAGCCCCAAATCATCTGCGGACAGACGATCCAATGGTTTCTTTTTCGCCTTCATAATGCCTGGTAATGATGGATAACGCGGTTCATTTAAGCCTTGCTGCGCCGTGATTAGGACCGGTAGGGAGGTTTCGACTACCTCCGTGTCCCCTTCTACATCGCGTTCTACGCGAACCGTCGTACCCTCAATGTCAATTTTCACCGCTGTTGAAACATGGTTGATAGATAGCTCTTCAGCTAAACGAGGACCACCTTGACCTGCGCCGGAATCCACAGCCATTTGTCCACCTAGGATAAGATCGAATCCTTCTTTTTTGGCAACGGCCGCTAGTACCTTTGCCGTTGTATATTCATCACCAAATAATGATTCATCATCTACTAACACTGCTCGATCGGCTCCCATAGCTAGAGCGGTGCGCAACTCTTTTTCGGCACCATCTTTGCCTACGGTCATTACAATAACCTCGCCGCCAAGATCATCTCGTAGCTTGATTGCCTCTTCAATGGCATATTCATCATAAGGATTAACAATCGTTTCCACGCCATCATCACTAATGAGTCCGTCCTGAATAATGATCTTTTCTTCGGTGTCAAAGGTCTGCTTCATCGCAACTAAGATTTTCATGGTTGAAACCTCCTATCGATTGGAAAATTGCGGTTTACGTTTTTCAAGAAAAGCAGTTACGCCTTCTTTCATATCTTCAGTAGTAAATACCTGCCCAAACAATTCAGCTTCACGTTTCATTCCAGCAGATAACCCCAGCTCAACACCGCTGTGAATGGCATCCAGTGCGTATTTGACAGAAATCGCACCCTTTTCTGAAATTTTACGAGCCAGCTTTTTACTTTCTTCCAATAACTGTTCCACTGGATAAACAGCTTCTGCCAAACCAATCGCAAGAGCTTCTTCTCCATCAATCATATCGGAAGTCAGTATGAGTTGTGTAGCTTTTCCTCGTCCAATTAGACGCGGCAAACGCTGAGTACCACCGTATCCAGGGATTAGTCCCAAATTAAGCTCAGGCAAGCCTAATTTTGCTTCCTTTGCTACATAACGGATGTGGCAAGCCATGGCAAGCTCCAATCCTCCACCTAGGCAAGCTCCATTTATTGCAGCAATAATCGGCTTAGAAAACGTCTCCATTCGCAGAAACAATTGTTGTCCTCGCTCCGCCACCTGCTGTGGACTCTGTTCAGCCAGTGCAGTAAATTCTTTAATGTCAGCACCTGCGATAAAAAAGCGCCCTTCGCCAGTAATAACAATGGCTCTTATCTGATCATTTTGCTCCAAATCATCCAAAGCCTGAGCCAAGCTGGTGAGTGTAGCTTGATTTAACGCATTCGCTGGCGGATGGTTAATCGTTACTATAGCGATAGTTCCTTCTGTTACAAGCGTAAGATTTGGATACGACATGCTTTGTCCCCCTTTTACACCGAACGAGCGAATGAGCGCCCGATCAGCTTTGTACAAAATAGAACCTAGGCAACATTGTATCAGAGGAAATCCCTATACAAAAGTGTTTTTACAAGTTTTATTGATGTGAAATAATGAAGACCTTTTGCAAAACGCTGTATGGAGATTTCCTAGGTTGAATGGGGTCTAGTTTTTGCAGAGTCCCTTTAGGAAGAGATTATGAATGGGATCCACAAGAGAGACGAGATCGTACTTACATTCTTTCATAATCCAAGAAGTTACCGTCTGATCCAACGTACCAAAAATCATTGTGCGTGCCATCCGTACATCAATATCTGAACGGAAGATACCGCAGTCCATTCCTTCCTGAACGACTGCATCAATCAGATTAAAGTATGATTTTAATACTTCTCCAATACCCTGACTTACTTCCGGATTAATCTGACGCAGCTCAATTTGTGTCACAATCGCTAAGTTATGATCCTGCGCCAATTGGCTGAGATGACTCCGAATGAGGATACGCACCTTCTCAGAAACATCTTGAGCCTGAGAACTCAACTCGCGGCAATTCTCTACAAACTGTCCCATCTTCTCGTTAAACAACGAGATAAGAACATCATCCTTGTTTTTAAAATAGAGATAAATGGTGCCGTCCGCTACCTTGGCTTCTTTCGCGATCCGAGATACCTGCGCGTTATGATAACCGTGCTTGGCAATCACCGTGACGGCTGCATTTATAATGGCTTGATACTTTTCCCCCGTTTTTTTGGCCATGTTACCCTCCATTTTACTTTCTTAGATGTCCTTATTTTTTGTTAGAAATGAATGAATATTCATTCAAGAAAAGTTTATAATACCAAACCGGCTCTGTCAAGCATTGGATAAATAAAAAACGGCTTACCCCATGTCAGGGTAAACCGTTGCTATCATTGTAACTCTATTTGAAAAGATAGGCAATTCTTCCTAGATAGAAATGTGCTGAAATCGTTTCATATGTCTAATTTTGTCGCATTTTAGACACATTTTCTTGATTTACCCCAATTTACTTGTACTTTCTATTTCAATACGCTTCTTTTCTTCTTCTTGCAAATGACGACGAAGTACCTTACCTACCATAGTTTTAGGCAATTCTTCCCTAAACTCATAGGAACGCGGTACTTTATAACTAGCTAATCGCTGACGACAGAAAGCATTCAATTCCTCCTCCGTTACCTGATAGGAATCCTTTAGGACAACGAAGGCTTTCACTGTCTCTCCCCGATATGGATCTGGTATACCGACTACCGCAGCCTCTTGAATGGCAGAATGTTCAAACAAAACTTCCTCCACCTCACGCGGATAGATATTAAATCCCCCAGCAATAATCATATCTTTTTTTCGATCAACGATGTAGAAAAACCCTTCTTCATCCATATATGCTATATCTCCCGTCAACAGCCAGCCATCCTTAAGAACCATAGCCGTGTCTTCAGGACGATTCCAGTATCCCTTCATGACCTGCGGACCACGAACAGCCAATTCACCAATTTGATTTGGAGGCATTGCTTCGTCTGTTGCTGGGTCGATAATACAAGCTTCCGTGTCTGGCCATGGAAGTCCAATACTGCTATTAACGCGTCTTTCCCACAGGTTATTTGAATGGGTAACAGGAGAGGTCTCGGTTAAACCGTAGCCCTCTACCAACTTTCCGCCTGTAATTTCTTCAAATCGCTCCTGTACCTCTAAAGGCAAGGGAGCCGAACCGCTAACACAGGCCTCAATAGAGGACAAATCGTATTGTTTAATGTCTGGATGATTAATCAGACCAATATACATGGTAGGAGCCCCTGGAAAGATTGTAGGCCGCTCCTTCTGTATTAATTGTAGAATTTGCTTAACGTCGAAACGGGGAACAAGTATGATTTCTGCGCCCATCTGAAGGCCGCAATTCATCACGGTAGTCAGCCCATAAACATGAAATAAGGGGAGAACTCCCAGAATTTTCTCTTGTCCTTGCTTCATTTTGTAAAGAACTGCCTTGCATTGAACAGCGTTTGCCACAAGATTTCGATGGGTAAGCATCACTCCCTTGGCAAGACCTGTTGTTCCACCTGTATATTGCAATAGGGCTAATTCTTCCTCCCAATTTGCTTCAATATGGATCGGATCCGTTGGCGCCTGTTTTAGAGCACGCACAAAACTCTCTACCCCGTCCTGATAGAGAATCGCTGGGACTGGCACTGCTTTTTTATCAAATTTCTGGGCAATCGGATAAAGCGCTTTCTTCATTGGAGGTAAAAAATCTCGTATGCTGGTTAGAAATACATGAAGTAATTTGGTATTTGACCTCACATTTTGCACTCGATTGTATAAGAGATCGAGGGTGACAATGGCAACTGCACCAGAATCGTTTAGCTGGTGCGTTAATTCACGTTCTGTATACAAAGGATTGGTCATAACAACCACCGCTCCAGCAAACATCGCTCCATAAAAAGCGATTATGGTTTGTGGAATATTTGGCAGCATTATAGCAATGCGATCTCCTTTTTGTACGCCTCGCGATCGTAATACATGAGCAAAACGATAGGATTGGGTGAGCAATTCTTGATAGGTTATGCGCTTTCCCATAAAAGAAAGAGCATAATTTTGTGGATAATCTTGTGCTGATTTTTCTAAAAAGTACGTCAATGGAACACGGGGGTATTCCACTGTAGCGGGGACTTCTGCTGGGTAACAAGATAACCAAGGCTTGGCAATTAACATCGCTTTCCCTCCAACCTTTGATACCTCATCTTTCCCATCTTCACATTCACAATCTCTCCTTATTTGACTATTTTATTCTAAATAGATAGACTTTTCCAGATTTTTTTACTAATCTTTCCAGCCAGGAAAGGCAAAACGAAACAGAATGGACTGCTCCAACTCATAGTTATGCCTTTCCTACCCCACATCTCTCGTTTTCACATTTTTAGCTGTATAAAAATAAGAGAGCATCATCTCTGGTTATCTTCTGCTTTCGCACTCAATACTTTTTTTATTTTTTCCTGGATTCGTTCTCTCTCACCGGAAGAAACTAAATAGTACCAGCCAAGTGTTGAATGATTCCAGATGCGTTCATCACGTCCTCTAATCGTTTCTGTCGTGATGTGATTTTTTTTAGGATCATAGTAGGTGACAAGTAACGAGGAAATTTCATTTTGTGTGAGGTCTGTCTTAATATGTTTGCCTAAGATCTCCATTAATTTAAAAGCCTTTAAAAATGCATCCATGGAGCCTCCTTTATTAGCTAAGGCTCGGATAATTTCCTGCTGACGAGCAATTCGTTCGTAGTCGCTGTCTTCGTGGCCTACATCACTTTTACGATAGCGTGCATAATCTAGCGCTTGCTTCCCGTTCAAAACCTGCTTGCCCGGATATAGATCAATATTGGTTCCATCACTAGGATCAGTATATTTCATACGTTTTTTGACAGTTACTTCTACACCGCCCAATTCATCAATAAGCTTTCGGAAGCCATCAAAATCAATCGTGGCATAACGGTCAATCTTAATGGATAAGTAGTCTTCCAAGGTTTTTTTTAACAGAGCCGGTCCGCCAAAGGCAGTAGCGTGATTTACTTTATCAAAGCCTTTACCGGGAATTTTTATATAGGTATCACGAGGAATTGAGATCAATTGTGCTTGTTGCGTTATCGGATTAATGGTAGCTATCAGTAGGGTATCGGAGCGTGCCCGCTCCCCTTTTCGACTATCCGTACCGATTAGCATCATACTAAAGGGCTGAAGGGTTTGTTCTTTGTGATAAAGCTCTTCTGCTGTAAGATTGGGGGACTGATCCAAGGGAACCCCTGGCGTCTGCAAAATGGAGGTGTTGTGTGGAAATGAAGAGCCGCTCACCTGAGGAAGCGGCTCATACCAATCTTGCGTCATCTGCTTGTATTGTTGAAAAGCAGTACCTAGATAGGCTAACAACGCTAAAAATAAGACGCAAAGGACAATGACGATCACTTTTTTGACGGTTTCCTTTTGCTTGACTTGCATCTGATCTTCCCCTTACCTCATCACAGTGTATACAAAAAAGAACCCTATACAGGGTCCTTTATACTATGGTCAAAAAATGTACGATTTATGCAATAGCTACCAAGTCGAATCTGTTCTCAGGATTATCCCCTGCCAGCCTTCGTTTCATTTTATCGTTCAACAATCATACTCATACCCAGTCCGCCACCTACACATAAAGTAGCTAACCCTCTATGCAGCTGGCGGCGTTTCATTTCATGCAGGAGGGTGACGATTAAGCGGCAGCCTGTTGAGCCGACTGGATGACCAAGCGATATCCCACTGCCATTTACGTTCGTAATGGTTCGATCCAATTCCAATAGCTTTTCTACCGCCAAATACTGAGAAGCAAATGCTTCATTAACCTCAATCAGTTGTATGTCTTGCAAACGAAGCCCTGCTTTCTTCAAGGCTTTTTGTGTGGCTGGCACTGGTCCATACCCCATTAAGTCAGGCTCGACTCCGGCCCATGCGTAAGATACAATGCGCCCTAGTACAGTAAGTCCAAGATTTTTAGCTTTACTCTCTTTCATTAATAGCACGGCAGAGGCACCATCATTTAAGCCTGAAGCATTCCCCGCTGTAACCGTTCCCTCCTCACGAAAGGTTGGCTTTAATGTAGCTAAGGCATCGAGCGTAATGTCTGGGCGAATATGCTCATCTGCGGTGAGCGTGTTCGTTTTATTTTTTTTACTCAAAACAATCGGGATGATTTCGTCCTTAAAAAGCCCCTCTTTCGTGGCATGCGCCGCTTTCTGATGACTTAAATAAGCGATCTCATCCTGCTCCTCCCGGCTGATCTTATAGCGATCCGCCAAACGTTCTGCTGTTTCACCCATTAAAATATCGTGATGCGGGTCTGTAAGCAGCTCCCATAAAGCGTCTGTCATTTCACCATGCATGAGCCTCTTGCCAAAACGGGCCTGCTTCAAGACATAAGGAGCGCGACTCATGCTCTCCACACCGCCCGCGATTACAACCTCGCTATCTCCTAAAGCTATCTGTTGCAGACCTGAAACAATTGCCTGCATACCGGAGGAACATTGTCGCTGAACAGTCAATCCTGTCACTTGCTGGGGCAGACCAGCGTCTAAAAGAGCTGTTCTTGCAATATTCGGCTCATCTGTACGTTGAATACAATTACCTAGAATAACCTCATCAATGTCTTCGGGGTCGATCCCTGTTGTATCCATGATGTCACGAATCGTTAGTTCAGCTAATTTACGTGCTGACACATCCTGAAACATACCGCCAAATGTTCCAATGGGCGTCCGTTTTGCTGCGACAATTACGATAGGCTCTGCCATGCTTCTCCTCCTTTGGGATGCAACTATTTTCCTTTATTGTCGCACAATTCCAATAAGAGTGTCACCCATTCTTCGCTCTGTTTTTGTTCCATCACATAAAATCCTGCTTGTTCATAGGCTTCTACTACCTGTGGCAAAATCCATTCTACTATTCCTGATAGGAGTAAGCGGCCAGTAGGCTTACAGGTACGTTTTACTAGCGGCAGCATTTGTATCACTTCTTCTCCGCCAATATTAATGAAGATAAAATCAAAATATTTTTCCAAGGATAACAGATGATCGTCGACGGATGCATCCCCTATCAGCACCTTCACAGATTGATCAGATAATTGATTAAGAGCCAGATTTTGCTTTAGCTGATAATCAGTCTCCGGGTTGATATCTGCGGCATAGACAGGATATGCGGCGCCATTTAACAAGCTGAAAATAGAGAGAATTCCTGAACCAGCTCCTACATCCAAAATGGTTTTGCCAGCTAATTCGCTCTCCTGTAAAAACCGTAAAATATCCTGTGTTGTTCCATGATACCCCGTTCCAAAGGCAGCACCGGGATCAATGTAGAGCACATGCTCTGCTTGCTCTAGCACCTGCGCATCTTCCCAAGAGGGAGCTATTACCCAATCCCCCACTTGTACGGAGGTAAACTCATCTTTCCACGATTCATTCTCCTCCTCTACTTGTTCAGTGGCTGTGACTTTAATTCTGCCTTCCCATTGATCAAGATATCTCTGTAGTCGAGCTGTCTGTTCCTGCTCCGTAGTGGATAATGGCTCAAACAAATAGGCGGTCATCGGTTTCTCAGTCAGTTCTGCATAATCGTATCCATTATTAGTCGTAATGACCTCTACTTGAGGTTCAATCCATCCTAATGTGTATTCGGTTTCCATAATGGTATAGGAAAATATCTCCTCTAATTCTCCCGGTAGGGAAAGCGTATATTTCATCCAATATTTTGTCATGCAACAAGTTCCTTTCTTCCAAAAATCTAGCGTATCCTAGTGTAGACATGGTAATATGAACGGTATTAGAGCGTGTTTAAGAGAGGGGTCTACACGATGTTTGATGAGTTTTTCTATCGAAGACGAAAAAACAAAGGCATCCTGTATGTAATGATCAGCTTTATCGTACTTAGTGGATTGTTAGTTGCCGCAGGAATCTACTATATTATGTAGTTCTATCTCCTTCGCTTTACTTACCTATCGCCTCTCGATTATACTTGAGGATGTGCCCAATTTAGAAAAACGGCACTTATGATTGTATACTACTTATCAGTTACGTTACCAGTACGTTTGAATAGAAAGAAGGTTCTCTCATGTCGCGAATTCTCATCTCCGGATATTACGGCTTTAATAATGCCGGGGACGATGTTGTGTTATACGGAATCATTACCTCGCTCAGACGAGAACAACCGAATATTTCCCTATCCGTGTTGTCAAATACGCCTGAGCGGACAACATCGCTATTTGGGATATCCGCCCATAATCGTTGGAAGCTCTCCACGATTGTGCGAGAATTAAAGCAAAGCGACCTGTTGGTAATGGGTGGCGGTACACTCATGCAGGACGTTACCAGCCCCCGCAGTGTACTCTATTATCTCGGGATCGTTACAATTGCCAAATTATTAGGCAAGCCCGTCGTATTTTATGCGCAAGGCTTCGGTCCTATCCTAAAATCCTTTAGCCGTTCCATGATTAAAACAGTCGTGAATCATGTAGATGTCATTACTGTACGCGATCATGAATCAGGTGAAGATTTTAAAGCTTGTGGGGTAACCAAGGCACCGTTATATGTTACAGCGGACCCTGCCCTCACTATTCATCCTGAGGACATTTCGGATGAACGCGGGGCTGAGCTGGTATCACCCATGTTCGAAGATTCATCCCGACCGCTTGTGATCTTTTCTGTTCGTGATTGGAAAACGGAAGAGCGTTTCAAACAGGTGATTGCCGATGCTGCGGATTATTATCAGGAACGTGGTTGGAACGTCTTGTTTCTACCCATGCATTTTCCAAGCGATATCGCCCCTTCTGAGGATATTCTGAAGGTGATGCAGCATAAGGGTGCGGCAATGCTCAAGGACCATGTCTCTTTTCATGACATTATGTGCATCCTGAAGCAAGCAGATTACGTGGTGGGGATGAGGCTTCACTCTTTGATCCTTGCTTGTATGCTTCACATTCCGTTTATCGGGATTTCCTATGATCCTAAAATTGATCGTTTTGTGGAACGTGCAGGCATGACCTGTGCGGGCCATATCAAGGATTTAACATCAGAGCAGTTGCTTACACTACTTGACGATCGTATGCTACATCTAGATCGGGAGCAAGCCATCATCCGTGAAAGGGCTGACTTGCTCAAAGCGGAAGCTATGAAAAGTAGTGAGCTCGTATTACAAGCGTTAGCCAGCAAGAAATAACTGTCGTTTGTTTGTAAGGAGGCAAAATACCTTGTCATTCTCTTCGTCATTACTTATCGCATTAAACAAAATGTTTCCTTTGCCGGTCCACCCGTTCAATCTAGCGAATGACGGTAAAATGAGTTATACCGAATGGCAATTTCGCAAGGGTGATCAGACCATTCAATTCTTCCTGCCATTCCATTCTCAGGAAGAAATGTTCAAAAATAAGACCGTGCTAGATATCGGCTGTGGCGGTGGTGGTAAAACCTGCTACTACGCTACATTTGGCCCAGAAAAGATTATCGGAATTGACATTGTCCCTCATTATGCAGAAGAAGGTAATGCCTTTGCTAGGGAAAAAGGCTTGGATCACATCGCTTCCTTCATGACCGGTGATGCATCCAAAATGTTATTTGAAGACGAGACGTTCGATACAATTATTATGAATGATGCGATGGAGCATGTAGATAACCCAGAGAAAACGCTGGAGGAATGCTTCCGTGTGTTAAAAAAGGGCGGTCATCTCTACATTAACTTCCCACCGTATTATCATCCATACGGCGCTCACTTGTCAGATGCAATCGGATTCCCTTGGGTTCACTCCTTCTTTTCTGAACAAACCCTGATTGATGCGTATCGTAAGCTCGTGCAGGATTTGCCAGACGGGAAAGATCGTTTAGGCTTTCGTATCAGCAAACGTCCAGATGGTTCCGAGTACTTCTCGTATATCAATCACATGACAATCAGACGTTTCCGCAACATTCAAAAAGGCGTTCACTACCCTGCTGTATATCAAAAAGAAATCCCTTTGCGCAATGTGGTAGCGAATTTAGCAAAAACATCTTTGTTCCGTGAGTATTTTGTGAAGATGGTTGTTTGCGTATATCAAAAGAAATAAGACAAAAACCCCAAGCAGATCGTCAACTTCTGCTTGGGGTTTTCTTACGATGTGCCTATTCAATTATCAGCTTTTCTACTTGCTGTTTCGGGCAAACTAGCACTTGTGGTCGCTCTGTTTGAGGATGCTTGATAATCGCTGTGTTTACTTGGAAAACGTCAGAAAGTCGTTCTGTGGTCATCATTTCCGACGGTGTTCCCTCAGCCGAAATCCTTCCATCATGTAGTACAATAATCCGATCACAGTAAAGAGCAGCTAAATTCAGATCGTGTAAAACAGACACGACCGTTACCCCGCACTCCCGCTGCCATTCCTGCACTACATCCATGAATTGCACTTGATAATGAATATCTAAATAAGTAGTAGGTTCATCTAACAAAACGATGCTAGGCGACTGAGCCATGAGCTTAGCTAACGCAGCTCTCTGTCGTTGTCCGCCGCTTAATTGATCTAGCCTTTTGTTTGCCAACCTCTTTAATTGCAATCGTTCCATGATACTATCAATAAATGGTCCGCTATCCTCTGCTTCTGTTCCCCACCAGGATTGATATGGGAAACGTCCCATTTCTACGACTTCTTGAACCGTATAATGAATCGGAGGAATTGTTTCCTGTTGGAGGACAGCCATATGCTGGGACAATTTTTTTCTCCCATATGATTTAATGTCTTTTCCATATACAAGAATTTGTCCAGCAGATGGTGTCTCTGCTCGTGACATCAAAGATAGCAGGGTAGATTTACCACTGCCGTTCGGTCCAATAATCCCTAGCCACTCACCCGCCCCAATTTCAATGCTCACCTGATGTAAAACCGCTTGATTTCCATATCGATGTGAGACATCACAGACTGAAATGACTGGTGCATTCTGATCCTTTTGCAAGGTCTGCTGGCTATTGAAGTGTCGGGAAAAGCCACGGCTTTGCTGTTGTTTATCTGCTGTTACCTGTTGTTGTCCTCTGTTCGTCATCAGCAATCATCCTCCCCTACGTTTCCGTTTATTGCGGATCAGTAGCATGGCAAAGAACGGTGCACCAATAAAGGCTGTTACTACTCCAAGCGGTATTTCTGTCGGAGCAAGCAACGTGCGGGAGATGGTATCTGCCCACAGCACATAAACAGCTCCACCTAAAGCAGACATGGGAATCAATAAACGATAATCAGCTCCTATGATCATCCGTAGCAGATGCGGAACGACCAATCCAACAAAACCGATCACACCTGATACGGATACAGCGGCTGCCGTTACAAGAGTGGCTGTCAATAGTACAATCCATTTCGTCCTTTCTACATGCAAGCCTAGGTGTCCCGCTTGTCTTTCTCCTAAGGCAAGCATATTTAAGGGACGAGCATATGCAAATAAAACAAGAAGTCCTATAGCTAGGTAAGGCAAGAGGATTCCCGTATATGACCAGCCTCGCATAGCTAAACTTCCCATCACCCAAAATAAAATTTCATTGATGGTTTGCTTGGACATTGCCACAAGAAATGAAACGATCGAGCCTAGAAATGCTTGCATGACTACCCCGGATAAAATCAGGGTTTCAATAGGAATCTTTCCGTTTTCTCTTGCCATCTGTAGCACAATCACTAATGTGCAAACTCCAGTCACAAAGGCAGTCAATGGCACTGTCCATTGCCCTAACCAAGCATATTGCAGGCCAAAATAGATAAGTATCGCCGCCCCAACTGAAGCACCCGAGGATACTCCCAACGTAAAAGGGTCTGCTAGAGGATTGCGTAAAACACCTTGAAAGGCCGCTCCCGCTATTCCAAGCGAAGCTCCGACTAACAAAGCCAGGATTACCCTCGGCAATCTTACGTTTAGCATAATCTGTGTAGAGGATTCATCCCATGTAACGGGAATAACGGAATGCATTCCAGGAATTTGGTGTAGTAAAATGCGGGTTATCTCATCCATCGGCAGCATAACCGAACCAATGGCCAAGCTAGCCACAACAGACAGCAGGAGCAGTATGATTCCCACTGCTCCTGCTACCATTCTTTTTTTCCCGTTCATCTGTCCGTAAGCGCTATTTGTACTCATCCTAGAGGTCAGCCCCACTTACTTAAATTTATCAGGATAGATTGCTTTCGCCATTTCTTTCAGACCTTGAGCAAGGCGAGGTCCCGGACGACTAATGATATTTTGGTCAAGTCCTACGACTGTGTTGTTTTTAATCGCCTCGATCCCACTCCAGCCTTTACGGGAGCGAATAATATCCTCTAAGAATTGGTTGGTTTTTGAGTCTACCACACCCTGTGTGTAAAGAATGACATCAGGATTTTGTTTTATAATGGTCTCTTCGTTAATTTGTACCCAGCCTTTCGTGTCACCAGCTACGTTTATTCCGCCAGCAAGCTCAATCATTTGGTTCAAAAATTCTCCGCTACCAACGGTCCAACCAGGAGAAAATTCAAGATACACTTTCTTTTTTTGATTGATAGGTTTAACAACAGCTAAAACCTCGTCAAGAGTCTTTTGTAGCTCGTCCACAGCTTTCTTTGCTTCAGCCTGATGATCGGTGATTTTACCATACAACTCAATATTGGCGATCACGTCATCATAGGTCTTCGGCTCTACTTTAAAGATTTTAACGCCAAGCTCTCGGAATTTCTTCACTGTTTCTTCTTTCATTGAAATTCCTGTAAAGACAATATCCGGTTTGGCAGCCAAAATAGATTCAACGTTCGGTGCCATAATGCTCCCCATTTTCGGTTTATCCTTAGTTGATGCTGGGTAATCATCGTAGTCAGAAACACCCATAATTTGTTGCTCAAGTCCAAGAGCAAATAAGGTTTCCGTTTCGGCAGGCGATACCGATACAATACGCTCCGGGGCTTTTTCGAAGATGAACTCTTCTCCCGTCACATCTTTTACCTTAAGCGGATAGATGGTTTTTAGAGAAACATCTGACGCTTGATGATCCGCAGCAGAATCAGTCGCTTGGTTTTGACTTGGGGACGGCTGTACTCCTTCCTTTGGTGTTGTTTCACCGGAACACGCAGTTAGCGAAACAGCTAAGCATACGGTTAGCAATGCTGTTAGACGATGTTTCATTTTGTTCATGGAAATATCCTCTCTTCCCTTATTTTAATCGATCATATGTACCAAAAATCCCCAATCCTTCAAACAGACGGATTAGGGATGGTGTCGCCTCTTGAACGGGAGGACTGCTTTCCTCCATCTGACATAAAGAATGCAATTATCTCGTAAAAGAAACTATCGTATTTAATTATAGGAGAAAGAAAGCGAACTTACAAGAAAACTGGTATAGAAGGTAACATCACCTTACTATCTAATTACTTCACCAGTCACCGCATCCACATATAGCCTAGGTGTGTCATGATAATATATTTGATAAACCAAGTGAGGAGTTACTTTTTGTTGCTTCTTATCCTCTAGCATGGTATAGACTAAAGATAGCGGTCGTTCTTTCAAGTAAATAGCTGCTGCTGCTTCTGGCGTCATGGCTTTCGATTTGTCTGGTAGTGTAGCAGGGCCTTGTACGCTATAGCCTAGATGAAGTCCAATTACCTTCTCTGTTATGGTATCAAGCGTTACCAAATAGCTTCGGTTAATAACGGGTATACCTTGATGCGACCTTATAAATTGATAGGTTTGAGTCAATCCTGCTTTTTTAACGTCGATTAATTGAAGCTCTTTCGTATTGGCATCCATATATCTTTCGATGATCCTCGTCGCCGTTCCAGTTAATTCCTTGTGAATCGCATTGGTAGAAGTATTCGCATCCTTCTCATCTGATGAACTAATCCTAAATCCCATTATTTGTCCATCAAGGGTCTCAACCTTAAGTATTTTTCCCTCTTCCATTTGCCAGGAATATTGTTTGTAGTTTTCCGTAGATCCAGCATCATCTGTCGCATTAGGTCCAAATACAGCGATGCCAAATTCCTGTTGAAGGATTCTCACAACCTCCTCTGGGGTATGAGCAATTAGTTTTTTACTCTGGGATACGATCGGAATAGGCTTACTAGATTGTTGACCTTGCTCCTCTTCCTTCGCTTCTCTTACTTGCCCGCTAACCGCATCTATATAGCCCGAAAAATTAAATTCATAGGTAAGACGCGGCTTTTCATCCCCTTGGTAGACTAGCCTCATATTTTTCATAAATAATTGTGTAGCAGTCGCTTTAGATATAGCTTGCTGTGGCAACGGAAATTTCAGATTCGTATCTGTGTTTTTGGTAATGGTAGATTGTTTTATTTGCCCTGATTCATCTAATTCCACTTTATAACTGTCCGCTAAAAAAGGGATTCCATTTACCATCCGGTTCATGAAAATGTATCCGCGAGCTGGAGCAGACAGTGCGGGATTTATTTGATATCCTCTTATATCCTCGCCACCGAGCTCTTGCAAATAGGTTAATGCCTTTTCCTTCGGGGGAGGATTGTTTGGTTCTTGTCTATTCTCTTTTGTTGCTGATCTTGGAGTTGTCACATCGTTTTGTTCTTTTCCTTTCGTCGTTTGTTTCTGGATAGGGGAATCCTTTAGAGAAATCGGTTGCTTAGATACGGGCTGTTGTTTTTGTTCCTGCTGTTGCTTTTGCTTATCTGATACCTCAACAGGGGGCTTCGCAATAAACTCCTGTTTCGTAGGATAGCTGGACATAGGTGGCAAAGCCTCTTTATGCATTGAAGGCGCAAATAGGTACAATAAAAGTGCGAATATGCTTGCTAATCCCAGTCCGTATTGAATTGGCCGAAATAATCGGCTTCTTTTATGCACCACAAGATTCGTCTGATACTCTAGACGGGCACGTAACGTTTCCACAAAGTCTTTACTTGGTTTGTTTTTTGTATGTAATCTTCTTAAGCGAACAAGCAATTCCTTATCTTTTTGCCAATCCATCGTACAGCTCCCCTCCTATCCGTCCTGCTAATTCCTTTTCAAGCTTCTTTAATGCTCGATGCAAGGTCACTTTCACCTGTGATTCCGAATAATCCATGATGGAGGCGGTTTCTCTGACGCTGTATCCCTGAATTCCTCTTAGTATGACAACCATTCTGTAATGCTGTGGGAGCTTCTGGATCGCTCGGATCAACTCCTGCTCCTCCTCCCAGCTTTCTACTGCTTTTTCTGGCAAACCATCTGAAGACATATGTTTTTTTAGCACATCAATGGAAAACAGACTTTTCCATCTTTTCTTGCGATGATGGTCAATAGCAATGTGCTTTGCTATCGCAAATAGCCATGTTTTGATATTTGCCCTGCTCTCATAGCGTTCCAAGGCACGGATCACACGGACAAAAACCTCCTGTGTCAAGTCCTCTGTGTCGTTTTGATTGCCAGTATAATAGAGCAGAAAATGATAGACATCCAAATAATACTGCTCATAAATGAACAGCACCTGCTGTTTTACATCTTCGCCATACAATGCAGTTCCTCCATTCAAAATCGCTTGTTGATAAGTCTCTCAGACTATATGAGTAACAACTAGCCATCAAAGCTGTATATTTTACCGTCTGCCCCCACCCCAAAGGCATAATGCTCTTTTTCAGGAGCTGGACCATCTAGGATGACTAGCGTTACTCCATTTGTTCCCGGCATGATGATATTTCCAACTGTGTAGCTTGTTACTTTGCCTCCTTGGACACGCTGTAAGAAATCAAATACCTTTTGTTTGGCCAGCTCTGGAGATGCTCCTTTCCCAGATGGGCGTTTTTTAAATTGCATATAAACAAGCTTGCCTGTTTCTTCGTCTATTTGCATTCTGACTTCTTCTTTTTTATCAGTCTTTGACCTTTTAAAAGAAATATCATAAAAAGAATTATATGTTGATAGGCTAATTTCTTTTACATGATAATCTCTTAATTCCGGGTAAAGTACGTGCATCCGATCAAACATAGCCTGTGCCGGCTTTGTCAGCTCGTCATTTGGCATGTCCCGATTTTCGACGTCAGCAGCATACCAGTTATCGAATAAAATTGGTTTTGTTGCAGCATTCAAGCTTTCAATTCTACCATTTTCACCGAAACACACCGAAACGTAAGTTGTTAGATTTTTCTTATTTGGAAGGCTGATTCGGAAATTAACGACTGGGGGCAGGGTTTTAGCTGAAATTAGCTTGCCTTCCCCTTCTTTTTTGACTTCTCTCCATATAGAAATAGGCACGGAATTCTTTGCCTTTTCTCCATACAATTTTTCTAGTAGAAGGGCTGCTTGTTGTTTAGCTGTTTCATCGGTGATTTGTTGTTCTGATCAC